>JAEAME010000324.1_pt1 | contig 54260 bp, 52 predicted proteins | sample 8958731 | NCBI WGS metagenome assembly JAEAME01 (sample SAMN16933194, study PRJNA681113) | bioreactor sludge metagenome | isolation source: anerobic bioreactor sludge (Control) | place: India:Bengaluru | collected 2018-10-24
TTAAGGGTTTGTTTTCCACCTTAACTCCCTGTCCTAAAAAAAGGTTACATTATAAGCTTCGGTTTACTTTACCGATGCCAATACAGGGTATGTTGTAGGTGGATCCGGAACCATCTTAAAGACAACCAACGGGGGTACAGACTGGACTGCCCAATCAAGCGGAACAACAGCACATTTACATTCGGTTTGCTTTACCGATGCCAATACAGGGTATGCGGTGGGTTCATCTGGAACCATCAGAAAGACAACCAACGGGGGTACAGACTGGACTGTCCAATCAAGCGGAACAACATGGAAATACTTATCTTCGGTTTACTTTACCGATGCCAATACAGGGTATGTGGTGGGTGCCACCATCTTAAAGACAATCAACGGGGGGACAGACTGGACTACCCTATCAAGCGGAACAACAGAAGGGTTAAATTCGGTTTGCTTTACCGATGCCAATACAGGGTATGCGGTGGGTACATTCGGAACCATCATAAAGACAACCAACGGGGGTACAGACTGGACTACCCAATCAAGCGGAACAATGGAATGCTTAAATTCGGTTTACTTTACCGATGCCAATACGGGATATGCGGTGGGTGATGAGGGAACCATCTTAAAGACAACCAACGGAGGCACAGACTGGACTGCCCAATCAAGCGGAACAACAAAATGGTTAAATTCGGTTTATTTTACCGATGCCAATACAGGGTATGCGGTAGGTAGTTTTGGGACCATCTTAAAAACATTAAATGGAGGTTATCCTGTAGGGATAAATGACCACAATCAATCGGTCGCTAATCTTTTAATTTACCCAAACCCAACATCATCAACTATTGTAATTGAAAATATCGAAAAGGGTAAACTCTCTATTTTGAACCTCGGTGGTCAACACCTCTTGCAGCAGCAAATCACCGCGCCGGTCACCAACATCGATGTCAGCAACCTTCCAAACGGGATATATATGGTGAAGGTTATCGGGGAGAATAGGGTGCAGGTAGGGAAGTTTGTGAAGGAATAAATAGAGAGGGAAAAAATTTGCACCTCAACCCCCGGCCCCTTCTCCTGAAGGCGAAGGGGGGTGATGTTTATCCCGGTGATCTTCATGTCAAGGATATCTTCGGTACTATTTTTACTTTTTTGATGTTATTGTTATTCAATTAGATTCAATAGAAAGGTTATTGGAGTATAGTAAAAATGTTAAGTAAGGAACTTAAGTGTTGAGATAATTACTGCAGGACGATTTTCAACTGGTGAGATCCCGATACGCCATGAAGCCGTATAACATAGATCCCTTTGGAACAGCCTGAAAGATCTATTTCGTGCCGGGCTTGTTGGTCGACGGATGACGAAAAGACTTTTTCACCTAACACATTATGGATTTCCAAAGCTGTCGGCTGATTTTTGTTTGGGGAGCATGTCAGCGTAAATTTTCCATCGGACGGATTTGGGAAAACGGATATTTCGGGGGAGTCATTTCCGGTTTCGGCGGTGCCGGTCGGGTTCCAGCCCGCAAGGCATGCCCATAGCCACCATGCGGCATAAGCTTTCTGGTTTGCGTTGAGGGGTTGTGAATGAGCAGCACCGCAGTCGTACCAATCAATATTAACAGGGTGGGTGGTTTGCCATTCAATAGCCCAGTTTCCAAGATAATCTCCTCCGGCAGAATAGTAACTGCAATCATCATTGGAATATTGGTAATAGTTACTATCAGGATCCCAACTTTCTATATCGGCAAAGTCGTAAAGAATTTTATTGTTTTCCTGACAATAATTCCTTACCACCTGGTTGGCTGCTTTGTTATTAGCATCATCCCAATGATCGAGATGGCCGGTCATATAGATGAACTTTATACCGAAATATTCGGTTTCCAACTGAGTCATTGGGTCGAGATATTCACTAAACAGGGCGTTCGAAACATATTTTTCCTCAATTTGCCCGCACCACGACCAAATGATCACATTTACATCTGCATGATCTCCCGTGCCTCTGCCGGTAGCCGGATCGACCGGGCCGAGATAAGCCCGGGTGTTATTCACCCAATCCGGATAGTACCCGACATCCCCGGCCATGGCGTAATCGTCCAGGTCGAGCGCTCCGCCGGTTCCTCCTTCGTTCCATGCATAAAGATCGATGGGATAGCCCAATCCGTTCATGAATGCCACCAATCCCGACATGCCATCGGTGAGTTGGCTGCCGTGGGAGGTATGACCATAGGCAATATGCAGATATTGCCTGGCTGTTTGAATTGCTGATTCAGGGATATCTGATATTTTCGTACCGGTATGGTCAATGATGAGCGGTTGCGAAAACACCTGAAATGCAGTGAACATTGCAAGTGAACAGAAAAGGATGATCTTTTTCATAATTATGGAGTTTATCCTGACTTATCAAAGGAAATTGCTCAGGATCAGCGTCAGAATCCATGAAGACATGGATAGTATGCCGATCCGTTTCATGGTATTATACGTGGATTGAAATTCCGGAGTTCCGATCCGGCGGAAGTATCGCGGGAACAGCCGGAAATGAATAATAAAGGCATCGACTGTGATAATTGCCACGAACAGATGTTTGAGTGCAAAAACAGCATTATAACCGTTTTCGAAGTTGACCGTCAGGGCTATGCCGCTTATGATCAAAAGAATAAGACCTGCCCATGTCAAAAGGCAGATCTTCCGGGCAATCCGCCCTCTTTTCAACCGCATCTCATCGGTGGTCAGATTCAGCATTACACCACACGAAACGGCAGCGCCACCAAGGCCCAGGATCATGCCTGCCGCATGCAGGATTTCATAAACCGTCATTGTTTCCTCCATTTTTTTTGTTGTTATTTTCGTTAGTCAGTTTGCTGCCAAAATAAACTTTTCAGAGAATCAGATTATCACGGCAGACCTTTATCAGACGCATCATTTTTGTTTTGGTAACACCTAAGAGAGCCGGTCAAACATCGCTGATCATAATATCCCGGCATATAAGTTTAAGGAGCAGGAGTCTGAGTTGCGTCGACGAATACCCTGGTTGCAAGTTGTTTATCGAGGTGGTAGATGCCTTCGCCTTTTTCGCCGAGAAGTTTGATCTGGTCGATGATCTCGAGCGCGTTACTCTCTTCTTCGGTTTGCTCGTTGATGAACCATTGAAGCATGGTGGCGGTGGCATGTTCTTTTTCGGCAACGGCTACCTCATAGCAATGTCCGATCATTTCGGTCACGACACATTCGTGTTTGTAAGTCTCTTCAAACAGGTGCAATAAGCTGTTCCACGATCTGGCGACCGCTGATATCGGTTCGAGTCTGATCTCTCCTGAACGGTTCAATACAAAATCAAAGATCTTGAGGGCGTGGGTAGTCTCTTCCTGGAACTGAACGCGCATCCAGTTGGCAAAACCTTTCAATCCTCTGGCTTCGCACCAGGCGGACATGGACAGGTACAGGTAAGCTGACCAGAATTCGGCATTTACCTGTTTGTTGAGGACTTCTTCTACTTTTTTGCTGATTTTCATAGATAAATGATTTAGGTTTTTAATGGTTACATATAATATCCATTATTCTCATCACGGGTTTGCATCAAAGATGTTCGTATGGATAATTTATTTGTTAATAATTTAAGTATTACTCTGATCCTGTTACTACAAATTTACACTTTTTTCCGATCAAGTTTATCAGTTTGTCAAGTATGCTTTTTCCTCAGTTTGGTTATGCCGTGATTGGTGTTTTTTCTTCATTACCATGGTGCAAACCGATGCAAAAGGGTGCAAAATTATGCATATCGCAAAGAATATCAGACTTTTGTGGATGCTTTCGCTTTGACTGACATTATCTTTGTCGCCGACCAATCCGGATTAAAAGGGTGCAGAAACCGTACCCCGGTCAGCTAAAAACATAGTATTAACCTTAAATTTTTTCATCATGGCAATAGTTCAAAATCCAATCATCGGCGCAGCCCGGAAGAAGTTCGGGACTGCCGTATTTTACCGATTATACGGGAAGAATATCATCCGGACCAAGCCGGTCAATATCAAAAAATCACAATCTCCCGCCCTGATCGCGTTACGTTTAAAATTTACAACGGTGACAAAGCTGGTTCTTCAGGTATTACCCATTATCCGTTCCGTTTACGGAAGCAGCGTAAAAAACATGACGGCTTACAATAAAGTTGTGAGCATCAACATGAAAAATGCCTTTACCGGTGAACCGCCGGTACTGGATCACACGAAGTTTGTTTTCTGTGATCTTGAAGGGAGCACCATCTCCGACGTAGAGATCACGGCAAAGCCGGATCATGTTCTGGAGGTAACCTGGGATCCGAACACCGTCAATACCGAGGAGATGTCGTCGCTGCTCACCTTCATCCTCATCAACTGCACTACCAACAGGGTCATGGTCTACCGTGATCTTGTGGCACGGAATGCAGGATCCGTAAGCATCACCGCTCCGTCGGAGTGGGCAGGCGCCATGACGGCGTTGCATGTGCTTACCTATGATTATTCGCAGATCGTATCGGAAAACCCGCAAGGGATCATTAAATTCAAGCATGGTTGCGATGCAGCCAGTACGGTGCAATAGCACTTTTCTGAGCGAAGTCCCGGGTCATCCGGCCCGGGACTTCGCTTTAACCGATCCGAATATTAATATTTAATCCAATGACTCTAAAAACACAAATCTTTGGCCTGTCACTTCCCCGGGTGATCAGTTTGCTGACTTTCATGCTTGCCATTATTTCCATATGGGTTCATATGGAGATCAGGCTGGCGGAGCTGAATGTGGAGATCACCAATCTGAAGCAGGATCTTTTCCTGCATAAAGCAGATAATTCCAGGGAATTAGAAGTCATCCGTTCCGATATAAAGTCGGATAGCAGGGAGATCCTTACCCGCATCGACGAGATCCAGATCTATCTGCGTGACCACTCAAAGTGGAAAAGATGATCCAATCATAACGTCCGCTTACGATTTTTAAAACATTAAGTTCTTAACCTGTTAAATTTCGATTTATGAAGACAAGAATATTTCAAAACTGGCGCACCTCCCTTTTAGGGCTTGTGTTATTGATCCTCAGTTCAATCCTGTTGTTTATGAAGATCATCACCTTCAGCGAATTCACGGCATTCCTTCCCACCGTCATCGGACTCATCTATGTTCAGGACTCCATCTTTAAAATCCGTCCAGGGAAATAAACAATCGTTCGATGGCTTCAATAATTCCATATACTGCAAAACTATTCCGGTGGGAGGGAGGTTTTACGGATGATCCTGCTGATCGCGGTGGCGCTACAAACCTCGGCATAACCCTTTCGACCTGGAGAAAAGCCGGGTATGATAAAGATGGCGACGGTGATATCGACCGGGAGGACATTATGCTGCTGACCGCTGATGATGCTAAAACAGTGTTGAAGAAATGTTACTGGGACCGTTGGCGGGCCGATGAGATCATCAGTCAGGAATTAGCCGAGATCCTGGTCGACTGGACCTGGTGCAGCGGGAAGTGGGGGATCGTTATACCCCAGCGCATGCTGGGTGTGAAAGCCGACGGGATCGTCGGACCTGTGACCATTCAGAAGGTGAATTCGGTTGATGCCGACCGGTTCCGCATGCAGGTATACCATGCCCGGGTAGCTTTTATCCTCGATATCATTGCAAATGATCCGTCGCAAAAACGATTTAAACGCGGCTGGCTCAATCGCCTGGATGATTTTCTGTAATTTAATTCATTCCTGATCCATTGATCCTTTACCGAAATAAAAAACCTCTTTTTATGAAATATCCATCTGAACATCGCTCATGCAAACCGTGGATGATATTAATGGATATTCCATTTGACCATTAAAATCAAAAATTATTATCAAATGAAATCTGTCCTGTCATTCCTTCTGGTCCTTGTTCTGGCGGCCTCATGCTCTCCGGCCCGCAGGCTTAACCGGTTGCTTGCCCTTCATCCCGGATTAAAGACACCCGATACCCTTTTTATCCGTGACACCATTCCGATCCGTGAGATCGAAACCGATACTATTCTTCATCTCGACAGCATTCATGATACCGTGATCATCCAAAGGGATCGGCTGGAGATAAAAGTACACCGTCATACCGACAGCTTGTTCATCGGGGGACAGTGCAAGGCGGATACCATTTACCTGGATCGTAAAATCCCGGTAGAAAAGATCAAAATGGTTGCGAGTGATAAAATGGATCATCTTATTTCAAAGATCCCCTGGCTGGTCTCCGGATTGATCGTCCTTGCCGGGTTGGTGGTTTTCTTAGTCCGGAAGTTTCACGGGTGAAATGCGTGGTGTATCAGTTCCGCAGGTCACTTCGATCAGCCCCCTCCCGACTTTCCCCAATCAGCCCCCTCCCAGCCTCCCCCATCCGGGGGAGGTGATAAAGGTAGTGTCCGGGTTCAGTTTTATATACTTTCAAAATCTTTACAAGTATAAACTTCTTCCGTACGTAATTTCTTGATCAGTTTATTGAAATGCTCCTTTTTACATGTTTCCAGTCTGACGAATCCATGGGTAACATTTTGTTCATCCGTAAAGAAATAGTTTTTACATTTTTCGCAGATACTGCCTTGCTTTTCCATCTTTATTAATCATTTAGCTGATTTTTCATCTTTACCGTATCAAAGCTAAGCATAATAATTTGATCATTTTCCCTGATGCTGACCAAAATACTTCTCCATAATACAATAATTGAAACACAGTTTATTTCACAGCACCGCAGAGAGTCATTATGTTTTCAGAAAATGATAATCCGAAACAGGCATCATACAGCTGTTTTAAAGTTTGACGATTTTCCCTGTCGTAATTCCTTTTGGCGAACGAATCCTTACGAAGTAAACTCCACCAGGTTTCCCGGTCAGATCGATCTTCATCATCCCCTGTTTGGCAGGTGTGATGAAATTTCCGGGAAGAGAAGTTCCACTGACATTAGAGACTTCAACCGAACAATCGTTGTATGGAAGTTCAAGATAGAATATACCGGATGATGGATTTGGATGGATATTCAATCTGGCCGGTCCCGACTCATCTATCCCGGGATTGTTGAGAATAGTCAGGAGGATGGAATCATGTATGATGCATGGACCGCTGATAACTTCACAGGAGATGATCCAGGTTCCGCTGGTAAAATCACTGCCATGGATCGTAATGGCATAGGTAGTGTCGCCGGTAGACCATTGATAATGATCAAAACCCGGTCCGCTATTCAGACTAATTGAATCCTTTCTGTAAATGGTCGTATCATTTCCGATGTGGATGGGTGGCATCGGTGTGACGTTAACATTCACCGAATCGGTCATCCAGCAATAATTTTCATCGGAAACATCGAGCCGGTATTTCCCAGATTGAGTAACCAGAAGTAAACTGTCGGAAAAGGTTCCGTTGTTCCAGATATAATGTGCATAACCCGGAGGGCCATGCAGGACGATTGCGCTGCAGACAGTGGTATCCGTACCGAGGTCAAAGGCAGGAGGGGGATAATTCTGGAATTTTGCCAGGTAGATGTCATGAAATAAAAAGTATGAATGTAAAGTATCGGGCCCGAACACCGCTTGAGTCCAGAAGGAACCTGCCAGTAAAATGTTTTTGCAGTTATCGAGCAACAGTGAAGTGCTATTCAGATCCATGTTGCATTCAGTAACAAAAGTTTTCACCAGTTCTCCCTGTGGGTCAAAATAGCCTGAAAGAACTTCTGAATAGTACCCGATGTCGAACCAGGTATCGTCGAGTTTGAACTTTCTGTTGCACGTGGTCGCGAAATAGAGGTTATCTCCATCAAGATAAAGATTGAAATCCATGAAGTCGGCATAGTTAAGATTTTTTACAATCTGGTACCAAACCGGTAGGAGTTCTTCGTTCATCCTAACCAGGATGTAACCGATCGTGTCTCCCTGCACGAAGATGGTATCACCTGCAAAAAACAAAGTGTCCTGAAAATATCCCGAGAAGAAATAGTCTCCCCCCGTGTTAACCAACATGTTCCTGATCCCAAAATCCATGGGTATCATCCGACTTTTTTGAATATTCCCATTCTGGTCGGACTTGATCAGAAAATTTACCCGGTAGATATCATTATGAGGGGGTACCGGGATGGTATCGCCTTCCACGATGATAGGATAGGCGGTCGAACCCAGGAAATAGATGTTGCCGTCATCTCCGTTGAAGGTTTTGTATCCGTTGGTAGATGATGAAAGGCTTCGTACCTCTTTCCTCCATGACAGAGTGCCATTGGGATCAATTTTCATGAAAGAAAATAAGTTGTTCATATAGCTGGCAGAGTCCTGACCAAAATACCAGGCATACATCGTTTCGAAGTTGTAACCATAATGGCCGACGCTAACGTAAATGTTATTTGTGATATCTGTCGAAAGTCCGTAAAATTCCGTCTGATAGGTTGCCCAGATATGCCTCGTCCATAAGACCTTCAGATCAGGACTGAGTTTAGCAATAAAGACATCCGGGGTCAGTGTATCCGGACCGGCAACATGTTCGATGACCGAATCCTGAATAAAGACCCGACCCTGAAATGCTCCGGCAACATAAATATTCCCCTCATTATCAGTGACCATAGCTGGCGACCTAATCATTGAATAAGGAGGAGTATAGATATCTAAAGCTTTCCGGAATTTTCCGGAGGAATCATAGATGGCGACCGCAACATACTTATTAAAGCCAGACATCCCGGGATGTTGGAATGAAGTGTCGGGAAAAAAGATCGAATCGCCATAGGAGATCTGGGTATAGATATTGTTGTTGCTGTCGGTACTTGTGGCAGTTATCTGATATAGATTACCGGTATGAGCGCTGACACTGGTGGCCCAGTCCCAATGCCATTCCTGGGAAAAAACGGAAAGCGGGAAGACAAGCCCCACAATATAAATAAGATGAAGAACAAGGGTTTTCATGGTTGATGATATTTAATTATCCTGAATGGTGATAATATTCAAAGTATTCAAATGTAAGAAATAAAACCGGAATCTTTAAAAACAATTTTTATCTGGTGTTCTGAAAAGTTTGCATAAAAGCAAGTCTCAGTATTTCATCAAAGGGATAAAGATCTGTTCAAGTTTTTTATTGAGGTCATCAAACGGGCCGTTGAAGTTATTGATGATGATGGCAAATGCAATGGTCTTGTTGGTGTTTGTACGTAAATAGCCGGCAAGGCTCCTGACCCTTGATATGGTACCTGTCTTTGCTCTCAACTGGCCTTCCATCGGTGTTTCCCTGAACTTGTTTCTTAATGTTCCCGTGGTTCCGGCAAGCGGAAGTGAGTTGTAGAATACATCGTACCAGGGCGACCGCCGCATGTGTTGAAGTATAAAAACAAGTTGCCGGACGGTAACTCCATTGTAGCGCGAGATCCCGCATCCGTCGAATATATAAAGACCTCCCGTATCCATACCTTTGGTCTTCCAGAATTCAGCGATGGCGGTCGCTCCCGATTCATCGCTTCCGTTGTGATACTTGGCAAGGCCGATATGTTTGATGAGATGTTCGGCAAAGAAATTATTGCTTTCCTGGTTTATTACCGTGACCAGGTTCCCGACAGAAGGTGAGAAAGCAAAACCGATATTGGTCCGGTTTCCTTCAAAAGTCTTTAGTTTACTGGTGTCGCGGAGGTTCTCAAGGTTAACAGCCCGGCCGGTCACAAATATTCCGTTCAGAGAAAGATGATTTGAAAATTCAGCGGCAGCGATTTCCGGAGGGTTGGGAACGGGGGCATAAATGCTGATCTCCTTTTTCCCTTCAGGGATCCGGCCATAGATATATCTGGTGTTCCCCAGGGGATCACCGATAATGAAAATTTCCTCTTCCGGAATAGCTGCTTCAGTGGTAAGGTTGTATACCTGCAGTTTTGAGGAATCCTGGTTCATACGTCCTGTTGAGACCGTGTAGGGACCCCTGAAACCCGGCCGGAACCGGATCTGATAAACATTGCTGTAGATGCTTAATCCTGAAGCGGCGGTTCCATAGGCCGTGTTCAGTTCACCCCACGTCCAGGTAAAGGGGATCGGGAAGCGTTGAAAAATATTGGCATCGCCGATGATATGCCCGTCGATGGTATCGATTCCAAGTTCTTTGATCAATGCCGTCCACCGTTTAAAGGCTTTCTCCGGGGTGAAGGTCGGATCTCCGCCTCCCTTGATGAACAGGTTCCCCTTCAGGGTACGGCCAATGATTTCTCCATTATATTGCAATGCAGTCGCAAAACTTTTGTTTGAACCAAAGAGCTCCAGAGCAGTTGATGTTGTAAGCAGCTTGATGACGGAAGCCGGAACCAGACTTAAATCGATGTCATGGGAAAACAGAGAACGGGGTTGTGACAATGTCAGATCAAGAAATAGCATTCCAACTCCGGCATTCCTGAGGGTAGTGTCGCTGATCAGGCTATCAGCCGAATCGGTAAACAGGGTCAGCGCATCTTTTGGTTTTTTGGTAACCAAAGCGCTGTCGGCAGCTTTTGATGTACTCTTACCTTTACCATCCGGCTTACAGGAGGGAATGTACAATAGCAGAATCAGGATTGTGAAAGATGATATAACTATCTTCATCTTGGGACGTTTTTTTTCTTCTTCAGATAGAGTGCATCAAGATAATAAAGGATCCGGATGGAAAAACTGTTACTGCCTGCCGAGGAGAGGGTGTTGCTGAGATCGTTAAAGAGGTTCGGGGCAATTTCATCATCGAGGGTTGTGATGGCATTTTTCCAGACGACGGAGATCTGGCTTCCCGGGGCAAAATTCCAGATATAACTCAGGTCGATATTGAACTGGTTGAAATTGATATTTTGATTCTGGTTATAATTAACAGGATCCAGATTGCCATCGGGACGAAGCTGGTAAAACGAATAGTATTGGGCGGTGATCCAGTAATGCCTTATCCTCAGGTCGATGCTCATTTTACTGTTGATCATGAAGTTTGATTCCAGCACATTGGTCACCGTTTGCATGTCGCGGCGGCCAAAAAGTATTACCGTGGAATTGCCGGGGCCGGTCGAATCCAGAACATATCCCACGTCGTTCAGTATCTTTTCATAGCTTAGCGAGTAGGTCAGGAACAGCTTATCGGTGATACGGTACCGCGGCGACACATCAATCGCGGCTCCGGAGGATCTGTATTTGGATGAGAGATATCCGTATAGGGAGACGTCAACGACAAATTTCTTCCGGTAATCCGGGGAGAGCCAGAAATTAAAATCGGCTGAAGCCGGGGATATAAACATCCAGCCATCGACTCGCGGCTCATAGTAGTCGTGCGATGGGAACGGGCGGGCACCGATATAGGCGCCCAGGGAGAGCTGTTTGTTGGTGGTGGTATAGCTTTCAACATCAATGTCGAACGAGGTAAATGCAAAATCCTTGTAAAGGGAATTATACGACAGATAGATGGCGTTGTACCAGTTCAGGAATTTTCCGAAGGGTTCATAGATATCGTAATTCAACGTCAGGTCGTGATCGAACTGGTTGTTCACCAGGTTAAAGCCCATATCGTTGGGATCGTAAGTGTCGGTTTCGAAGGTCTGTTCATATTTGAACTTGAAGTTGCCGGCGATCTTTCCAAATCCAAGCTGATACATATATCCGAATTCCGGACTGGCATGGCTGTAGTATTTCTGGCTTACGAATCCTCTCCCGGTAAGGGCATAGGTATATTTTTTGTTTGCAAATTTGAAGTCGGTTCCGGTGACATTGGCCGTATAGCCTTCGGTGGGCATGAAATAGTTCGTATTCAGGAAATCGACGTAGGAGTTGTTTTTCAGGTTCTGATCCAGGACGATCATATTATAGTTGGTGAATCCCTGGGTAAGGACCTTCCGGGTTTCGCCGGTGATGGTATCCGTGATTTCGGCCCAGGTATTGGCCGAGATGGCGTTAAAGAATCCGATCCCGAGGCCCTTATTGGTCCTGCCCGAGATCTTGGTGGCATTGATCAGCTTTGTTTGCATCGGGTTTTCCGTAACGATTTCCGCGGAATCCGTTTCATTATATACGTCGTCATATTTTTTCGGCTGGGATCCGATCCTCCGGGAATAGAAGATCCCACCCTTGTTGAACAGTTCTGTTCCTTCGGTGAAGAACTGGCGTTTTTCATCATAACGGATCTCGAAAGGAGTGAAGTTATATATTTTATCATCCGAAGGTACTTGCCCGAAGTCGGGGATCAGGGTCATATCGAGGGTGAAGCTTTCATTGATCCCGTATTTCAGGTCGGCTCCATAGTTGTATGAGAACTGCCACTGAGCATTATCCGGATTTTTCTCGACATATCCCGAAACGTAGGGCATCAGGGAAAGACGCAGGGGTGGTTTGATACCTTTGATCCCTTCGAGCAGACCTCCCTGGTTCACATATCCCTCGACTTTTGCGTCGATGAAATTCCATGAGCTGGTTTCGCGGTAGCGGCGTATATCGCGCTGGCAGTTGATTCCCCATTCCTGGTCGGGTTTTTTGGGAAACCGGATGGCGGAATAAGGGATCTTTATTTCGGCAATCCATCCCTGGTCAGTCATCGTCGCTTTACTTTGCCATACGGCATCCCAACTCAGGTCTTTGTCCTCCCCGTCGATCCCGGGCAATTTGAAATCGGTTTGAACATCCGAGACCCAGACTTTGAATCCAAATCCGTTTATTCCGTCGTTAAAGGGACTCAGCACGACGAGAAAGTAATCTGCATTCAGATCCTCCACATCGCGCAGGCCCAGTTGCCTGGGAATACTGTCGGGATGCGGGTCGGCCATAAAAGCTCCGATATACAACCCGGTATTATCGTACAGAAACCGTACTTCGGTTTTTAGTGTAGCGGGTCGGCCGTTGAACGGTATTCGCTGAATAAAATCTACGGCAGGTGCAGCTGTTTGCCAGGCGGGTTCATCCAGGATCCCGTCGATTTTTATGGTAGAGGAGATGGAGATGGCAGAGGCCGTCTTTTTCTTTACCTGACCGAAAACCGGATAAAGTGAGATTGACAGTATAATGAGGAGGATCGTGTGTTTCATCGGATCAATGGTCAACGGGGTTCCAGGAAACAAATAATTTCAGTAATTCATCATGGATCAACGAGTTTGATGCCAGGATCTCTTTCCCAAAAATATAATTCTGACCTCCTGTGAAGTCGCTGACTACGCCTCCTGCATTTTTTACCAGGAGCGTTCCCGCGCAGACATCCCACGGACTCAGACCGTATTCATAAAATCCGTCGAACCGTCCGCAGGCTGTATATGCCAGGTCGGCGGCCGCTGAACCAAGCCGGCGGATACCGCGGCTGTGCTGCATCAGATAACGGAACAGTGCAAGGTATTCATCGAGGCGCCCATAATCATAATAAGGAAATCCGGTTGCCAGAAGAGAATCTGTCAGTTTTTTCGCCGGAGAAACTTTAACCGGTTCATGGTTGAGAAAAGAGGGGGCGGAACCCCAGGTATAGAAACACTCCTTACGGTTTATTTCATAGACGACTCCCAGCAGTACCTCGTTGCCCTGAAGGAGGCCGATGCTGATGGAGTAAACGGGGACTCCGTGAATAAAATTAGTCGTTCCGTCGAGCGGGTCGATCACCCAGGTGAGTTCCCCTGCAGGAAGAGTATCATTTTCTTCGGCGATAAAACCTGAGCCGGGCAGCAAAACGGAGAGCCGGTCTACAAGAAGTTCCTCAGATGTTTTATCGACGCGGGTGACGAAATTGTGAAGGCCTTTTGTTTTAATGTCGCCGGCCGTGATCTTATTCACTTCGCCCCGGATCATATCGCCGGTTTTGATGACCAGGGAACAGACCTGCTTTGTCAGTTTTTCGAGGTTCATCGTTTAAGTTTTTTAGGAGGGGGAGGAGTGGGTACAATTTTTTTTCCGGATCTGGTCATATAGAAATAAATGAAACCGGTAGTTCCCAGGAGAATAAGCACAATAGCAATGATCTCTGCCTGGGTCAGATGAAGACCGGCAATTTCATGGATGGAATTAATGCGGATCTTTTCGATCATAAACCGTTCGAGACCGTTAAGGATCAGGTAAACAGAAAACAGAAAGCCGGGGATCTTCAGGTGTTTCCTGATCGACCAGAGGATCACGAAGATCAGCAGGCAGATCATGGTCTCGTAGATTGGAGTCGGGTAAACCGGATCGGGCAGTATATAGCAATGATCCAGGCTGCATGATTGCATTTTGACTCCTTCATCGATAACATTATGCGGATAGCGGAAACTCCAGATCCAATCGGGAAGAAATCCCATCCAGGAGGGTTTGGGGTTGTTATTGACGACGCCCCAGCATCCGTCGCCGGCAAGCTGGCAGCCAATCCGGCCGATCCCATAAGCGAGGATCAGGGAAGGGGCTATGGCATCGGCAATATGCGGGAAAGCGATCTTATTTCTGTGTGTATACCAGACCACGGCAAAGGCAGCGACAATTAATCCGCCATAAAAGGTCAGACCGTCGAAGGATAAAATACTTCCGACCGGATCGCGCATGAGGGCATCAATATTTTCAAACAGATCGAAGATCTTTGAGCCGATGATCCCAAAGATCGCAGCAATTAAAACAATATTTCCGGTCAGTTGATAAGGGTGTACAGTAATCTCTTCCGTAACCGGCGGTTTCAATTGTTTCTTTTTCTTTCCGTAATAGACAAAACCGGCAAATCCTGCCGCCAGGACCAGCCCGCTGAGCCAGCTTCCTTTACCTGAAAGGATAAAATCCGACGGGTTTGCACTGAAGGTCTGGTAGTCAATGAACAGTCCGATCAGTTTCCATCCGACAAGAAAACCAAGCAATGCAGAGAAAAGCAACTCGGTGAAGCTGGCGGGCGCTCCTTTCAGAATGGTCTTTTTCCGGGCCGGGATCTGACCCGACTTTTCCTTCCTTTTCAGTTCGTGATAAAGGGCAACAGCCCCGAAAAGAAATGCCATGGCCAGCATCAGGCCGTAGCTCTGTACCGGAATGCTGATATTTGTTCCGAACAGATAGTTGATAAGGTCGCTGATTCGTGGGAACATAATGACATTTATTTAATAAGATAACATCCGTCGTTATCGATCCGGTCGAGGCGGATCTTCATGATCTGGTTTACCCGTTCCGGCTGAAAAATTGTTTTCACCCTGATATAGTTTTCCGTAAAACCGGACATATATCCCGCTATATTGTCTGATTCCCAAAGTACGAATGCTTCTTTCCCCCTGTTTTCATTGTAGAAGGAATTTTTTTTATAGGCAGAAAGAACATGCAGGCGATCGCTCCTTTCCTTTTTGACCGGGTCGGCGACCTGGCCGGGAGATGTCGACGCCAGGGTGTTTTCTCTTTTCGAGTAGGTGAAAACATGCATATAGGAAACCGGCAATGTTTCGAGGAACCGGAAAGTGTCGAGGAAATCCTCCTCCGTTTCACCGGGAAAACCGACGATGACATCGGTGGCGATACAGGCCATAGGGAGGCGTAACCGGATCCTTTTCACCCGGTCGTGGTAAAGCTCCCTGTCGTATCGCCGGTGCATTGCCTTCAGGATCTTATTGCATCCTGACTGAAGCGGTATATGAAAGTGAGGCTGGAATATTTTTGAGTTTGCGACAAGGTCGATGACCGGGTCGCTCAGGAGATCGGGTTCGACCGATGAGATACGGATACGGGGAACCGCTTTTTGATTGTCCAATGCCATAAGAAGCTGAAGAAATGTCTCTCCCTGTGCTGCGCCAAAGTCACCGATATTGACACCCGTCAGCACGACCTCTTTAACCCCGGTTGCGGCGACCTTTTCAACGGTTGTAAGGACATGGGCAACGGAATCGCTGCGGCTCTCTCCCCGGGCGAGCGGAATGGTGCAATAGGAGCAGAAATAGTCGCATCCGTCCTGGATCTTGACAAAAGAACGGGTCCGGTCGCCCTGCGAGTATGAGGAGATAAAAGGATCCTTCCCTGTTTTTTCTTTTATCATCGGGGCTTTGGGATGTTCATTACCGGTTAGATCCTTTAATTCCCTGTAAAGATTGAATTTACCGGAATGACCAAGAACGAGACTGACCCCGTCCATTTTGCGGAGTATCTCTGGTTTTAATTCAGGAAAGCAGCCGATCACCGCTATCTGTGCCCGGGGATTCAGCTTGTGTGCCTGGCGGATGGCTGCCCGGCATTTTTTTTCGGCAATTCCCGTTACGATGCAGGTGCTGATCACATATACATCGGCTTTTTCATGAAAGCCGGTCAGTACCCATCCGTTTGCTTTGAATTCGCGGGAAAGAGAAGATGCTTCTGCAAAATTGACTTTACATCCGAAATGGTGAAATGCAATTGTTCCGGGGATCATAATTGCAAAGATAGGAAGTAAATGAATTAGGAATTAGGAATGAGGAATTAGGAATGGGGAATTAGGAATGGGGAATTAGGAATGGGGAATTAGGAATGGGGAATTAGGAATGGGGAATGAGGAATAAAGAATGAGGAATAAAGAATGAGGAATAAAGAATGAGGAATAAAGAATAAAGAATAAAGAATAAAGAATGAGGAATAAAGAATGAGGAATAAAGAATGAGGAATAATGAATGAGGAATAATGAATGAGGAATAATGAATGAGGAAAAAAGAGGAGAGGATACTTTTAATCATGGTTTTTTTGAGGGAGAAGGCCATGAAAAGGGAATGAAAAATATTGCTAATTTTGCCATTTTTACCTTGTACTAAGAAATATACGTACAAGAATTGCTGGTCAGTCCACTGTTGATAATAATGGATACTCCATATAACTATAAAATAAAAATCATTAATATATGAAAAAGCTTGCCGTTGTTGCTCTTGGTGGAAATGCATTACTGAGGGGCGATCAGAAAGGGACCATTGACGATCAGGAGGCAAATGCTTACTCGACGGCAGAGTCGCTGGTGAAATTGCTGAAGAGGGATTACAATATCGTCATAACTCATGGAAATGGTCCTCAGGTCGGAAATATCATGCTGGCAAATGCGGCAGGACACAAATTATGTGGCATCCCGGAGATGCCGTTAGACATTTGTGTGGCCTACAGTCAGGGATTTATCGGCTATATCATTGAACAACAGTTGAAAAATGTTCTGGAACTTCATGATATGGAGCGGGATATCGTCACGATTGCGACCCAGGTGCTGGTCAACAGGGATGATCCTGCTTTTCTGAATCCGACTAAGCCGGTAGGACCTTTCTATACCAAAGAGGAGACCGAGAAACTGAAAAAAGAGACGGGTTCCGTGTATGCCGAGGATCCCCGGGGCAGGGGATGGCGTAAAGTGGTTGCTTCTCCCAAACCTTTGGTGATCATCAATAAGAAGACCATTGAGAAGATCGCGCGTGAGGGTCAGATAGTCATTGCCGTAGGGGGAGGAGGGATCCCGGTATTTTATGTGCAGCCGAACAAGCTACAGGGGATTGATGCCGTTATCGATAAAGATGCAGCCTCATCGCTTCTGGCAAGCCAGATCAACGCAGATAAATTCTTTATCCTTACCGACATACCCAAAGTATGCCTGAATTATAATACTCCTAAGGAAAAATCGCTCGACCGGATGACGATCGCAGAAGCAAAGCGATATCTCGATGAGGGGCAGTTTCCGGAAGGAAGCATGGGGCCAAAAATCAGGGCAGCCATTCACTTTGTAGAGCATTCCGGAAAGGACACCATCATCACGAAGACGACGATGCTCGGGATTGATAACGGGGGAACCAGGATCACGCTGGTTTAAAGATCATTTTCTTAACGATCAATCCTTCAAGTTTCTTTAATTCGCTTTCCAGCTTTCTGAATTCCTTCACATCGCCATTCAGCTCAAGAAGGATTATCCCGTCGCCGGAGCATTCATTTTCATTGATATCGTGAAGTCCGAGACGGGTTTTGATCGAGCATCCGAATTTCGTCAGCAGGTACTGAACCTCATTGGCCTGTTTCGACCTTTCCGGAATGTACAAGCCTAAAATCCAGGTATTTTGCATGTCATATTTGTTTTAAACGTTTTATTTTTTCCCGGTAATATTTTTAAATCTGATCGAGAAGGAGGTTCCTCCTTTCCCGTTATAGTGAACTGTTCCTTCGATCTGTTCGATCAGGATCCTGATGATGAACATCCCCATTGATTTCTGCTGATTCAGGTTGAAATCATCCTGCAAACCTATACCATTATCGCTGACTGTCAGGGTACAGAAGTCATTCTCATCCTTGTTCAGGCGGATGGTTATCAATCCCTGTTTGCTGCCGGGAAATGCATATTTCAATGAGTTTGTCAGCAATTCGTTGGTGATCAGTCCAAGGGGAAGAGCCGTCCCGATGGCAATCTTGACCGGATCCATCCGGTACTGAAGATCAATCGTCTTTCCGCTGAAGGTGTTCACAACGATGGAAGCGAGGTTGTGCAGGTATTTATCCAGCGGAACGATATCCAGGTCGTCCGAATTGTAAAGATGTTCATGGATCAGTACCATGGAGCGGATCCTTAATTCGATATCTTTCATGATCTGTTGAAGTTCCTTGTCGGGGTACTTCTCTGCCTGGAGGTTGAGGAGGCTGATGACAATAGCAAGGTTATTTTTCACACGGTGGTGGATTTCGCGCAGCATCACCTCTTTTTGTTCCGCATTTCTCAGCTTCAGTTCCTCCACCTCTTTTTCTTTTGAACGGTCGCGGATGATGACGATAGCCTGGACGACCTTATGATCTTTAAAGACCGGAACCAGGCGTATTTCCGAATGGATTGTTTTACCCTTTATGACAAAATCCAGTTCCGTGATCCGGATAGATCCTGTGATGAAGATCTCTTCGATATCATTCAGTAATTTAACCGGGATCTGAGGATAAATATCGGAGATCTGTTTCCCGATGCAGTCGGTCGCAAGTCCCTGTCGCAGATGAGCAACTCTCAGCGCCGTGTTCAGGATGACGAACTTTTTATTTTCGTCAACGACAAAGATCCAGTCGGGAATAGAGTCGAGGGTATCTTCATATTGTTTGGCCACCCTCTGGTGATTTTCCTCTGCAAGGAGTTTCTCCCTGATCTCGGATTGCAGTTTTTCGTTGTTTTCAGTCAGTACTTTCTGATGGTTGAAATTCTTCCGGTTAAGGCTTTGTATGAGGTAAGCAAGAAAAAATCCCAGGGAAGATATGGAGACGACAAAGAAAAGATTATTGATGAACAGGGTCCGGTCGAAAGATAAGGTTCCGTTCAGTACGGTTGCAAGGATATAAGCGGTTACCTGCAGGCTGCCGATGATTACCAGGGTAGGGAGTGAAAGACGGTAGAAAATGAAGAACCCGACGATGGTCAGCATGACCCAGGCATAATAGAACTCATATCCTTTTTGACCAGGACTTGACGTGATCCCGACAAGGAAGATGGAAATGCACATCAGGATATTAATAATGATGTAAACCTGATTAAGATGTTTTCTTAAAGGTTTAATGTACATTACAATGATGGAGAGCAGGAGAAACGGAACCACGATCCCGAAGCGCAGGTAATATCTTGTTTCCGCATTTTCAGGAAAGAATAGCGAGGCGATGAGGGCGAAAACAACAAACAGGATGGCGGTAAATCCCAAACCATAGCGCATGCTTGGCAAGGAAGATTCCAGATAATAGGAATAGAATTCATTGTTCAAATCCTTTTTTGAACGTCCTTCCATCAGGCAACGATTAACAGGCAAACAACATCCGTTGAACTTCCAGCCCGCCTATTTTATTCAGTTCCGCTTCGAGTCGGTCGCATTCGGAAGGAGGTCCGGAGAGCCGGAGGATGATCACGCCAAGGCGGCTGCACACATTCTCTGTTACTTCATGAAAACCCAGGCGCGTTTTGATGACATGGCCATAGCGGGAGAGTACTTCCTGGGTATATCCCGATTCTTTGATACGGTCGGTAATGAGCAGACCGAGGATCCTGATTTCACTCATTTGATTACCTTGTAAATATTAAAAATACAGATCGCGTTTTCCTTCACGGAGCAATTTTATCTTTTCCATCAGGTTATCTTTGAACGAACCTTCTTCAATCTCTTTCAGCTTTTCTTCGAGCAGTTTATATCCTTTTTCCTTTGTGGCCGGTGGAGCATAGTCTTCGAGATATTCTAACATGGTCAGCAGAGCATTGGGTTGGCAGAACCGTTTGATGAATCCGGGCACAGAGAACTCCATGAAATGCTCACCTGTTCGTCCCAGCCGGTAGCAGGCGGTACAAAAGGAGGGGATATAGTTGTGACCGATCAGGTCGTCCATGATCTCATTCAGGCTACGGTTATCGTTGATCTGGAATTGTTCCAGGTCGATGTCCTGGCCTTCCATCTCTTTCTGTTTGGAATATCCGCCCAGTTCGATATTGGTTCCGCCGTCGATCTGGGAGACGCCGAACTGCATGATCTCGTCCCTGACGTGGGCGGGTTCGCGAGCGGTAAGTATCAATCCGGTATAGGGAACGGCAAGGCGCAGGATGGCAACCAGGCGAGTAAACTCTGCATCGGAGACGATATGAGATTTTGAAATGTTCAGTTGCGACGCGTATTGTATTCTTGGAAACGAGATGGTATGGGGGCCGACATTGTAAACCGCTTCAAAATGGTTCGTATGTCTGACCAGCCCCATGACTTCAAACCGCCAGTCGTAGAGTCCGAAAAGAGCGCCGATGCCGACGTCATCGATCCCGGCTTCCTGGGCACGGTCTAATGCCGTCAGTCTCCATTCAAAATTCCGTTTGATGCCTCCCTGGTGCACGATCCGGTAGGTGTCTTCATGGTACGTTTCCTGGAATATCTGGTACGTTCCGATACGGGCGTCTTTGATGATGCGGAATCCATCAATGTCCATGGGGGCGGCATTGATGTTCACCCTGCGGATCTCCCCCTTGCCGCTTTTCACCGAATAAACGGTACGTACCGTATTGGCAATGTAGCGGGCGTCATATTTCGGATGTTCACCATATACCAGGATCAGTCGTTTTTGTCCCGAGTCTTCCAGGGCTTTTACCTGGCCTATTAATTCTTCATTGGTCAGGGTTACCCGCTTGATCTGTTTATTGGAAGCTTTGAATCCGCAGTAGGCGCAGTTATTGATACACATATTCCCTATATACAGGGGAGCGAACAGAACGATGCGCTGACCGTAAACCGTCTCTTTCAGCTTTCTCGCACCCTGTTTGATCTCTTCGATCGATTGGGGATCCGTTGCATTGATCAGTACTGCGGTCTCTTTCAGGGTAAGCCGGTTCTTGTCTAAGGATTTCGCAATGACCTCACGCACCGCTTCCGGCGAAGAAGGGGTGGCGTTCAATATCTCCCATAGCTCGGCGGCATCAATGAAAGGTTTCATCCTTTGATCCCTGATCCTTAGCTTTTCAGGTTTGAATATCATTTTATGGATGTATTTAACTGTTTACAAAGGTAAGGAAAAAACAGGAAAATTGTTCAGCTCTTACGCCGGGTCCGTTCGGAAAGAAACACTCCCCCGATGACCAACACGATCCCTATGATTTTCTGAATGTTAAAGGATTCGAGAGAGAAAAGAAAGGCAAAAAAAGCAGTCAGTACCGGGATCAGGTTGGAAAAGATATTGGATTTGTTGATGCCGATGAGTTTAATGGAATGGGCAAAGAACACGAACGACAGGGAGGAGGCAAGGATGGCAAGCATCAGGAAGGAGGATATGATGGTGGCGTTCAGCGGAACCTGCGGTACCTTTCCTGCATCGAAGATCAGGAACAGGGGGAGGAAAAGAAAAATGCCGGCGAGGTTCTGCCAGGCGATGAGGGTAATGGCGGAGTATTTCAGGACCAGTTTCCGGAGGATCGCCGAATAGAATAAGGAAGCCAGCACAGCGCCGAAGAGGAACAGGATCCCCACATAACCGGTTTCGGGGGTATATCCCTTATGAAAAAGCATGATGACAATCCCGGCAAAGGAGATGACGATCCCGGTAAAAGTCATGAAACCTATCCTTTCCCGGGCAAAAAGCCAGGCCACGATGGGGGAGAACAGGGGGATGGTGGCGATGATCACCGAGGCGATGGTGGAGCTGGAATATTTCAGTCCATAATTTTCGCCGAGGAAATAAAGGAACGGGTTGAAGAACGCGCTCAGCAGGACCAGCGGGATATCTTTCCGTTCGATCTTCCTGGTTATCCGGAAGAGGAGCATGATGAAGAACAGGAAGCTGGCGGAAAGGATCAGCCGGAAAAAGATGATGGTAATGGGTTGATAGTAATTAAGCAGGATTGAGGTCCAAATGAACGACATTCCCCAGAAGACCATGGCTGCCAGGGCATAGAAATAGTCCGGTACGTGCAGTCTTTTCAAAGCGCTGCAAAAATAGGATTTTTTTGTGGTTCAGATCAATCGTTCTAAAGTGGAATTGAAATTGTGTACAACTATTTGAGGGGCGAAGACAAAGAGATGTAGAGACCTGTTTCCTGAACGAGTATCCGGAACAGGCATTTTTCGAGTTCCGCCCCAACTTGATGTTCCAAATTGGAAGATCAAGTCATCGAACTCCTGCTTTGTGAGCTGGAACATAAAATAAAAAATATAATGCAGGTATGCCTTACCTTTTGGAGTATTGATTTCAAATATATCTCCTAACTTAATTTTTTCAATATCAGGAATTTTTCACCTCAACCCCCGACCCCTTCTCCTGAAGGCGAAGGGGAGTGAGGGCGGAACCGGTTTTAACCCCCCATGCTGAGCGGCATTTGCAATGGCGCTCGGAACACAGGATAATTTGTAATTACCCGATCATCATTTTATTCAACACCCTCTTAATTATTTTCTTCAATATCAGGTAGCTTTCACCTCAACCCCCGGCCCCTTCTCCTGAAGGCGAAGGGGTGTGAGGGCGGTACAGGATTCAGTCCGGGGGAAAGGACGGGTAGGAGGGGCACCGCTGAGAGACATTGCACATACCGCCCGGAACCAAAGATAACCTACTGTTATTCCGATCATCATTTTTGTTTTGCTGATCAACCGGTGAAAAGTGGTATTATTGCAACAAAAACAAGCAGATATAAAATATTTCGGGAAAAAGTTTGAAATATTGTAACATTTCTTAAACTGCAGGGTCTTTTGGTTAATAATCGTGATTTTGGAAGCGCCATACGTTAACATACACCATGATTTGATTGAGGACTGTCGTAAGGGCAACCGGCGATCACAGTTGAAAATATACAAACTATATTATAAAGCCATGTACAATACCAGTCTCCGGATCGTCAACGATACTGCAGAAGCCGAGGATATCCTCCAGGAATCTTTTCTCGATGCCTTCCGGAGGATAGATACCTATACAGGAGAAGGGAGTTTCGGCAACTGGCTTAAACGGATCGTTGTCAATAATTCGCTGAATGCTCTGAGAGGAAAACAGGAAACCCTTTCGCTCGAGGAGTCACGGCTTGATTTCCCGGAACCAGATGCCGAATATGATGAAGAGGAGATCCAGTACCAGGTGAAAGAGATAAAAGAGGCAATCATGACGTTGCCCGGCGATTACAGGATCATCATCTCGCTGTTTCTCCTCGAAGGTTATGACCATGAGGAGATTTCCGGGATACTGAACATTTCCTACAATTTATCAAGGACCAGGTATTCAAGGGCAAGACAAAAACTCCTTTCCATCCTTAAAGAGAATAAAATTAAGAAGGCCTATATATATAATTAGGTATGAAAGAAATAGAAAAAATTATCGAGACCCACCGCGCGGAATTTGATGATCGCGAACCATCGCCGGGACATCTCAGCCGGTTTGAAATGCGCCTGAATGAGGATAAGGTGGGAAGGATTATAAGGATGAGACATCCTATGCTTCTGAAAATTGCCGCCCTGGTTCTTCTGCTCATAACTCTGTCGGTGGTTCTCTTAAATCAGAAAACACGCTTGTTCCGCTTCCTGCCGGAGTTTGATTACGCCTATGCTGAACTTCCTTCCGAGGTAACCGAAGCCATGCAATACTACGACGGACAGGCTATCCGGCAGTTGGATGAGATCAATAAACTCTCCGGATCAGGCATGCAGGCAAAAGAGTTGAATCAAGCCATTGTTCGGGAAATGCAATCGCTCGATGACAATACGGCTGCTCTGAAAAAAGCTTTCTCGGAAAATCCTCATAATGAACGTATTCTTGACGCCATCATTCAAAACCAGAAAATGAAAGAGACCATCACAAATACTATCCTTTCCCAATTGGATCAGTCGAAAAAATAATTATCAGGAACAGAAACCATGGAAAATATTTACGATCGTCGTGCATATAATCCGGTAGTAGTAATGGAAAAATCGTTGTGATTATAAAAAATTTAAAATTTTTCATATGAAGACATTATTCAAAATAGCAGTATTTACCCTGTTGTTCATCCTTCTGATCGGATTACAGGGTGCAAAGGCCCATGAGGAATATACCAAGGTCGTTAAAAAAGAGTTTCAGATCCCTTCCGATGGTTTGCTGATCATCAATAATAAATTCGGGAAGGTTCATTGCAACACCTGGGATAAAAATGTGGTCGCTTTCGAAATCACCGTTACGGTGGAAGCTTCCAATAATAAAATCGCTGCAAAACTGCTTGATGAGATCGACATCGAGTTTAATGGCTCTCCCACGCAGGTTGAAGCTAAAACGAAATTCAGTGAAATCAAAGTCCGGGGCAGATCAAGTATAAGCATTGATTACGTGGTAAATATGCCGGCGGGTGTCAGTCTCGACCTGACCAATAAATTCGGGGATATTTTTCTCAATGAGACGATAGGGAAAACCAAAATATTTCTGAGTTACGGGAACCTGGAAGCAAAAAAGCTAGGCAACTCCGATAATCTGCTGGAGATAGAATTCGGTGAGGCTGATGTAAACTGGATCAAAGGAGCCGTGGTCAACCTGAAATATTCGGAAATGGTTATTGAATATGCAGGAAGCCTTTACCTGGATTCAAAATTCTCCGATCTGGATGCCACTAAGATCATCTCCCTGAATATGAATTTTGAAGGAGGGAACCTGGATATGCAAAATTCTTCCAGCGTGAAAAGCAAATCGAAATTTTCTGACATCGATATCGGACGTATAGACAAGACCCTGAATTTGGACATCCAGTATGGAGACTGCAAGATTCACGAAGTACCCATTGATTTTACCTCCATAATAATCAATAATAAGTTTGGGGATGTCTCTGTCGGCATTGATCCAAAAGCAAACTATCAGCTTGACGCAGATATGAAGTTCTGTGATCTGGAATATTCAGATGAAAACTCGAAATTCTCATTACGCTCCGTCAGTTCCACGGGAATGACCCTGAAGGGCGTTGTTGGAACAGGAAATGAAAATCCCGGTGCAAGGGTCCAGGTTCGCAGTGAATATGGTGAAGTTTCATTAAAATAGAGAATTGATAAAAAAATCGTTAAAAAGTAACCCTGAATAAATTCATTCGTCAAATCAAAAAAGTTTTATCATGAAAACCACAAAATTATTTTCGATCATTTTGTTTGCCAGCCTGTTCATTGGGATTTCAACCCTTACTGCCGGATGTCACATGAGAGATCTCCGGGGGAACGGAAATGTCATCAAGCAGGATCGCAAGATTTCTTCTTTTAATGAAATAGAAGTATCCGGCGCGTTTGAGGTATTCCTTAAACAGGGCGATGTTGAAGCGATCACCGTCGAAGCCGATGAAAATCTTATGCCATACATCCGTACGGAGGTTGTAAGCGGTACCCTGATCATTGAAACGAAAGACAACCTGTTTCATCATATGACTGAAATGAAAGTATATATCACATTCAAGGGGCTGCGGGAGATTGAACTGAGCGGGGCCGTCGACATACGGACTCAGAACCAGCTTAATTTATCCGACCTGAAGATCGATGTCAGCGGGGCTTCCAACGCAAACCTCGACATAGCGGTTCAGAAACTTGAACTGGATGGAAGCGGAGCCAGTAAAATATTCTTTAAAGGTTCTGCAGTCAATGTGGAGATGGATCTCTCCGGTGCATCGGATATCTTTGCCTATGATATGCCCGCAGAGAACTACAAAATTTCTATCAGTGGGGCCGGAAAGGCGGAGATCAACGTCCAGAAATCAATCTCTGCCGAAATATCGGGAGCCGGATCAATCAAATATAAAGGATCACCTGCTACGATTGACCAGGAGGTTTCCGGGGCGGGAACTATCAAAAAGGTGCAATAATCAGTTTTTAGTCAGACAACCGGAGGGTATCTCAAAATTCGAGGCACCCTCTTTTTTTTATTTTTCTTCAGTATCAAGGTCGACCATGCTGAGAAAATCGGTCTCTGAGATTATCGGGATCCCTGCTTTCTCAGCTTTCTTCCGCTTTTCCGGACCCATGTTCGAACCTGCGACCAGGTAGCTGGTCTTCGACGATACTGATCCGGCATTCTTTCCTCCATGCTCTTCTATGATCCTTTTCAGGTCGTCTCTCGAGAACCTCGCGAATACCCCGCTTACAACAAACACAAGTCCTTTCAGAAGGTCGCTTTTAGCCGCAAGCAACGATGGATTGACCGCGAACTGAAGGCCGGCTTTTTTAAGACGGTCAATGATAAGCTGATTTTCAGGATCGGTGAAATACCGGATAATACTCAGAGCGATTTTTTCACCGACCTCTTCAACCCCGGTGAGAGTCTGGAAGTCGGAAGCCATCAGCGTATCGATGGTGCGGAGTTGAATGGCAAGCTTTTTTGCAATCGTCTCACCGACAAAACGGATCCCCAGCGCATAGAGAACCCGTTCAAAACCAACTTGCTTCGAGTTCTCAATACCCTGAAGGATATTTTTTACGGTTTTTTCACGGAAACTGATAATCCTTTCTTTTTTATCGTCAGAACCTTTATATGTCCTGGAGATCCCGATCAGCTTATCGAAGGAGAGGTCGTACAGGTCGGCAACATCGTGAACAAGTCCTCTTTCAAACATGATGCCGATCTTTCCTTCACCAAGACTTTCGATGTTCATGGCCCGGCGGCTTATAAAATGCTCCAGCCTGCCCTTTATCTGAGGAGGGCATCCGGATTCATTGGGACAATACCATGCGGATTCACCTTCCTGCCGGATCAGTAAACTGTTGCATTCCGGGCAATGCCTGATGAATTCAAGAGGACGCGATCCGGATGACCGTTTACTGAGGTCGATACCGGTTATCTTCGGGATGATCTCGCCGCCTTTCTCAACAAAGACAGTATCATCGATCCGGATGCCGAGATTTTCAATGACATCGGCATTGTGTAGAGTTGCCCGCTTGACAATAGTCCCTGCCAGCAAGACCGGCTGAAGGTTGGCTACCGGAGTGACGGTACCCGTTCTGCCAACCTGGAAGTCGACGGAGAGCAGCCGGGTGGAGACCTGTTCGGCCTTGAATTTATAGGCAATGGCCCAACGGGGAGATTTAGCCGTCCAACCCAGGAGTTCCTGATGATGGATATCATTGACCTTTATGACGACACCGTCGATGTTGAAGGGGAGATCGTACCTGGCCGTATTCCACGTTTTGATGTATTCGAAAATATCTTCAATTCCCTTACACCGGACCACGAACTCCGAGATCCTGAATCCCCACGATTTTGCTGCCATAAGGCATTCATAATGGGTCTTGAAGGGATTACTCCCGGCAAGAAAATAGTACAGGAAACAATCAAGCCTGCGTTTTGAAACCTCGGCAGAGTCCTGCATTTTGATGCTGCCTGAAGCGGCATTTCTGGGATTGGCAAACATCTCTTCACCGTCTTCAATCCTTTGTTCATTCAATTGTTTGAAACTTGAATGAGGCATATAGATCTCCCCCCTTATCTCAAAATTATCAGGAAACCCCTGGCCATGCAACCGCAGGGGAATACTCCTGATCGTTTTGATATTCCGGGTCACATCGTCGCCCCGGATTCCGTCGCCGCGCGTGACAGCCTGTACGAGCCGTCCGTTCTCGTATGTAAGCCCGATGGCAACTCCGTCGATTTTCAACTCACAGACATACTCCACATCGCCGTCGATTAGTTTGTGGATACGATCATTAAAATCCCTGATCTCCTGTTCCGAATAGGTGTTCGAAAGGGAGAGCATCGGGAACCGATGGGTGACCTGCATGAACTCTTTGGTAACGGCTCCTCCAACCTGCTGGGTCGGGGAATCGGTCTCGGCGAGGTCGGGATATTCCTTTTCCAGGCGTATCAGCTCCTCCAGGAGCATATCGTAGGAATAATCGGAGATCTCAGGGTTCGACAGCACATAATACCTGTAGTTATGTTCCCGGATCTTATCCGACAGTTCAACAATCCGCTTTTGAGCTTCCAACCTGTCCATAAACGATTATTTTTTCCACAGGCCGAACCTGATCTTCAGGACAGTCCTGGTATAACGGATGATCTCGTTCTTCAGATTTGTCTTTGAAAGACCTCCCTTCCGGTTCTCGTACACAACCGGCACTTCAAGGATGAATTTATTTTGCTTCTGCATCACATACAGGAACCGGATGTAATAATCGCCGTAGCCGTAAAAGATAGATTCAAGGTCGGTATTTTCAAGGATCTCCTTTTTGAAAGCATAAAAACCGCTGAGATTATCGGTGGTCTTCACCCATAATGTATAATGGATGAACTTATTAAAGATCTTGCTTCCGATATAGCGTCCGAAGGAGGTGTCCATTCCACCCCCGATGACATAGCGGGAACCGGAGGCGATATCGAAATAATCAGTGATCTTGACCAGTAAGGGGATCAGTTTCGGGGGATGGTTGAAATCGGTGTCCATCACCAGGATCCTGTCGCCCTTGGCATTTCTGATCCCATGAAGGATGGCGGTGGCAAGTCCTTTCTCCTCCTTCCGTAACAAAGGCCGGATCGCGGGATTTTCTGAAAAGCTCTGTAAAAGATGATTGTAAGTGCCGTCGGGACTGTTATCATCCACGATGATGATCTCATGATCGATGTTCTCTTTTCCGAGTATTGATAAGATCTCATCGATCAGCAGGACAATGGAATCCTTCTCATTATAGGTCGGAAGTATGATGGATAGCCTCATTTTGATATCTTATCGACAGCATTCAGGAACGTCTTTGAAATATGGATTATATCGTCTTCGGTCATCTCCACGAAGGTCGGCAGACTGATCCCTTCCCGGCTGATCATTTTCGAATTAGCGAACCTTTGGCGTACGAATTCTGACGACTGGTAAAAGGGCATATAGTGGATCGGATAAAATACAGGACGCGAATCGATCTGTTCTTTCTTTATTTCTGCCATGACCGCATCCCGCTGTTCTTCTGAAAATCCTTTGATCCTGACCGTCAGCATCCAGTTCACCGGGTTGTTGTCATGGGTCGACTGAAAGAGGATCCCCGGATGAGTCGCCAGGTTCTTATGATAGGTTTCATATATATTCCGGCGAATCGACAGCAGCTCTCCGAGTTGTTCCATCTGGGCAAGACCTATGGCGGCCTGCAGGTTTGTCATCCGGTAATTGAATCCCAGGTGATCGTACCAATACTTCTTCTTCCGGTTCATCCCGTGATCTCTCAGAATCCGCATCCGGTCGGCCAGTTCATCATTATCGGTGATGCACATTCCTCCTTCGCCGGTGGTGATGATCTTATTCCCGAAGAAACTGAAAATCCCGATATCTCCGAATGTCCCTACTTTTTTGTTGCCAATACTTGCCCCCGTCGCTTCCGCGCAATCTTCCACAACCACAAGCTTGTGTTCCATGGCGATCTTCATGATTTTTTCCATATCAGCGGGATTTCCGTACAGGTGTACAGGGACAATCCCTCTGGTTTTATGCGAAAGGTTAGCTAAGATACTATTGCAATCAATATTCCAGTCCTCCGGGTTGACATCGGTAAGAACCGGAATGGCATGGCAATATCTGACACTGTTTGCCGTGGCGATAAAGGTAAGATCCGGAACAATAACTTCATCCTCTTCATGGATGCCTGCCGCTGAAAGAGCCAGGTGCAGCGCAATGGTTCCGTTATGGGTGGCAATGGCATGTTTAACGCCATGGTAACTGGCAAAAGCTTTTTCGAAACTATCAATGTAACTTCCTATGGAGCTGATCCAGCCAGAATCGAGAGCATCGAGGATATATTTTTTTTCATTGCCACGGAAGGAGGGTTGCGCAATGTTGATCTTTTTTTGATCCATGGGTTCAATTTATTTTTTCCGGAAAAAAATCGCAGTTCCGGTAAATATAGATGGTACGGTTTTTATTGACAGGATTCAGCCAATGCACGGTTTTGTCTATAAAACCAGGATCTATCGTAGTTTCATACACAATCCGCGGAAAGTACTTCCTGGTTGATGTGACCATGGCTTGCAAATCGTCCTTGCCGGTAAAAAGAATGAATCCGGGGTGTTCAGATTCCGGTCGCATAGCCGCATGGATCAGCAACGAATCCCGGCTATGATCGCCGGCTTGTTCACTCCAGCAATTCGGCCACTGGCGAAGGTAAAATTTCGGGATCTGTTCGGGAGAACCTTCTTCATCGATCACCAACAGACTGCGGATGCCGGGATATTTTGCAAGATATGACATGCTTTCGACCCGGGCTCTCTTCGAATAGGAGAAAGTCATGACTATAAGCAAAATGCCGTTGATCACCCAGAAGAATACAAGGGAACCCGTATAAAGCTTTTTATGTTTCTTCCAGAATCCCGAACGCTCCCTGAATTCGTGCCACCCGATCGTTCCGGCTATGATCAGAAAAGGGATCATCGGAAAAATGAAACGTTCCTGCTTGTTCGGGAACCAGGAGTGAACGATAAAGAAGAGGACGACCGGAACGACAATGATCAGGCACTTCTTCCATTTCAGGATAAATCCGAACAGGAGATAAATACTGACCGGAGGGATCAGAAAACCGAGTATGACCAGGAAATAATTATACCAGGGCAGGGTGATATACAGATTGCTTTCCGTTATACATACGTTTATATATTCAGTGAGTTCTGCAAAAGGGTAGCCCCAGATGAAGAAGTCGATCCCTCCCTGGATCAGGATAACAGGGATCAATGTGCCGGTGGTCAAAGCAAGAAGTTCTTTCCATCTTCCGCTGAAAAGGATCACAAGTCCGGCACCCAATGGAAATATTGCGGTTTGCGGACGAATGTTGAAGGCCAGTCCGAAAAACAATCCCGAAAGGAAGAGACTCCTGAAAACTTTGTTGTTGCTATCCGATCGTACGATATACCAGAAGCCGAGGATCAGGAAGGGGATGCAGGTAACCTCAACGAGATTACGAACACTGGTCCAGGGCATGAACCATAAAATAGCAAGCAGTAATCCGGCGATCCGGGCAGATTTTTTATCACCCAGCTTCTCTGTGATCCGGTACCCGAACCAGACCGTTATCAGTGAAAACAGGGCATGCAGCAATCTGACAATAAACATCTTTGCCTGGGGATCGTTGATGCCACACCATTTCAGCAGGGAGAAAAGCAGGAAATGGATACCCGGATAGAACATGTTATGTCCGGTCGGACCCGTATTCCCCTGGCTTCCGGGCAGCCAGTAGTTATAATCGTAACCATCGACCCAGGATTGGGCGGATTCGATAACGATGAAATGATCGTCAAACATTCCCCATCCCTTTGCGAAAATTGCTGCCAGGAGCCGGAAAGTAATTGCCAAACCCATGATCAGCAACAGGGGGCGGTCATCCCATAACTGCCGGATGCTGTTAATCATTTATCTCTGTTTCAGTCATTCGCTGTTTATCAGGCCAGCATTATCCATTCGTAATAATAGTAGCCAAAATCCACCGGGTTCAGGCACATCACGGGGATCTGCGCTTCGTTGAACATCAGCCGTTCGTCCCATGCCGAAAGACTGAATCCGGGGACGTCGATATTGGGCCGGGTCATGATCATGATCATGTCGGCCTGATTTTTCACCGCATAGGATATTACCTGGTCGGCAAAATCGCCGGTCTTATCAGCGGTTACCAACTCATAAGGGATCTTATCCTCATTAAAGCTTTCAGAGATCTGCCGGGTGATCACTTTAAGACGGCTATTCAGCCCAGTGTCTTTTTCAACGGCCTGGAAGAGGTGTATCTTTGAATTAAAGAGCTTGGCCATGAGTTTAGCCCATTGAACCTTCTGACGGGGTTCGACATCGTTATGGATCGGGAATACGATATCCTTGTAACCTTCCCTGAACGAACGTTTCTGCACCACGATAACCGGCACCTGGGATTCTATAATGACCCTGAGCGCGAAACTACCGAAAAGATGCTGCAGTCCTTTTTTACCATGTGTGCCAAGTATCATCAGGTTTGCACCGATCTGTTCAACGGTTTCATTGATCGTGGAAAAGATGCTTCCTTCAACCGCCATGGTATCGACCGTGACCCGGTACTTCTTTTCATAATAATTTTTATAGTCTTTCAACCGCTTATCTATATAATCGACACCGACATTTTTCTTTTTAAGGGAGGATTTCGTTTCGCGGTTAATGACATGAAGGATACAGACTTTATAATTCAGAAACTGAGCCAGTTTCACTCCATGTGAAACCGCATTTCCGCATGCTTCTGAGAAGTCGGTAGGGATGAGGACGATGTTGTTGTATTTTTTCTCTTTGTCAGCTTTTGTTGCCATGTTTTCTGGTTTGAAAGTTTATATGAAAATGAACCGGTTATTGAATAATTTTTAATAGATCCTTGATTGCATTCAGGTTCTTCTGCTTCTGTTCATTCCGGAGGAGTGCCGCCGATTTTGTGAAATAATTATGTGCGGACAGAAAATGAACCTGGATGTCGAACCATTCTTTCAAAGTGGTCTGTCTGACCTTGTACAGGTCCCACTCGAGCTGCAACTGAAAAGAATGGATAAAAAAATCTTTTCGGCCAAGGTAATCAAGGTCAGCATCGCATAATATACCTTCCTGCCTGGTTTTTGCAATCTGGGGCAGTTGCGTGACCTCGATCAATCCTGTTACGATCCTGATTTCATCGGGCATATATCCATAGGCAGGAAGAATATTCTTTGCGAGAACAGATGAAGCTTTTTCATGGTTTTCATAACCCTTCATCATTCCTGCATCATGGTAAAGGGCAGCCGTCAGCAGCAGGTTGAGTTCCTTTCCTTCAACTCCCTCCATACGCGCCAGTTGAATGACCGATTCATAGACGTCGAGGGTGTGCTCAATACTATGGTAATACAAGGTAGGGTCTAGTTCTTTCTCCAGTCTTTTGAGAACATATTTCTTCGCATTTTTTAAATCCATACGAAATGAGCTATTTTTTTGTAAAAGTAGGAAAAAACAAAGAAAGAATAACAAGGAAAACCGGAGACCCGGTCGGGATAAGCAATAAATAAGTATAAATCGTGGAAAGAATGATCAGGATCTTTTCAACCGGGCAATGACAGCGGAAGGGTCGGGCGCGCTGAAGATGGTATTTCCGGCAACAAGCACGTCAACCCCGGATTTAATAAGTCGGGGTGCGTTTTCCAGTGTGACACCGCCATCGACTTCAATCAGGGCGGAGGCATTTTTGCGGAGGATCATCTCCTTTAACCGGCGGGTTTTGTCATAGGTGTTCTCGATGAACTTCTGACCGCCAAAACCCGGGTTGACCGACATAAGCAGGACCAGGTCGACATCGCAGAGGATATCTTCCAGCAGTCCGACACCGGAAGCGGGATTCAGGACTACCCCGGCTTTGATCCCCGTATTTTTAATGGCATGGATCGTCCGGTGAAGGTTGTGACAGGTCTCATAATGGACACTGATCACTCCGGCGCCGCCTTTCTGGAAACGTTCAATATACCGGTCGGGGTCAACGATCATCAGATGGACGTCGAGGGTCTTCGTTGCCACCGGACGGATTTTTTCAAGTAACGGGAAGCCAAAGGAGATATTCGGAACAAATAAGCCGTCCATGATATCCAGGTGAATCCAATCCGCTTCGCTTTTATTAAGCATTTCAATATCTTCCCTGAGCCTGAGGAAATTTGCTGAAAGGAGAGATGGAGCGACGAGGTGATTCATTACATGTATTTATCCAAGGTAAGTCTTAAGGATTTTACTTCTGGAGGTATGCTTTAACCTGCGGATCGCTTTTTCCTTGATCTGGCGGACACGTTCACGGGTAAGGTCAAATTTCTCACCAATTTCTTCCAGGGTCATGGGATGACTACCGTTGAGGCCAAAGTAGAGCCTGATAACGTCGGCTTCCCTTTGGGTGAGCGTAGAGACCGCACGTTCAATCTCCCTTTTCAGGGATTCGTAAAGAAGACCGTTGTCGGGAGTGGTATTTTCTTCGCTTCTCAGGACATCATACATGGTATTGTCTTCGTCTTGTATGAGGGGAGCGTCCATCGATACATGACGGCCGGAATTCCGGAGCGATTCCTTGACTTCATTCTCGGAAACCTCGAGCATATTTGCTATTTCATCGGCATTCGGTTCCCGTTCATATTGCTGTTCCAGGTGAGCGTATGCTTTATTTATTTTATTGATCGATCCGATCTTGTTCAGGGGCAGACGGACGATCCTGGATTGTTCGGCAAGGGCCTGAAGAATGGACTGGCGGATCCACCATACGGCATAGGAGATGAACTTGAATCCCCTCGTTTCGTCAAACCGCTGTGCGGCTTTGATCAATCCGAGGTTCCCTTCATTGATGAGATCCGGGAGACTTAATCCCTGGTTCTGATATTGTTTGGAAACCGATACTACGAAACGAAGGTTGGCTTTGGTCAGCTTTTCCAGGGCGGTCATATCGCCTTGTTTGATCCGCTGGGCCAGGGCTACTTCTTCATCGGCAGTGATCAGTTCAACTTTACCGATTTCCTGGAGATACTTATCAAGCGAAGCGGTTTCACGGTTAGTGACCTGTTTCGTTATTTTTAACTGCCTCATGCGAATGCTGAATAAAGTTGCAGAAAATTATTCAATCCAATGTATACGAAAATGTTAGACCTAAAGTTACAAAAATTTCTCTTTCTTTGAACTTCCGGGTTAATCTTTTTGTTCTGATCTCCCTTGCGGTTTTGGAAGCAATACCTTCCGCGACAATTTCATTTTTCCCGATTTAGAATCGATATCGATGAGTTTGACTTCCACTTCATCACCAACTTTCAGAGCATCTTCAACCTTTTCAAGACGTCTCCATTCTATCTCGGAGATGTGTAACAAACCATCCTGGTTCGGAAGAATTTCGATGAAGGCGCCGAATGGCATGATATTCTTTACTTTCCCTTTGTAGATCTCTCCGACTTCGGGAACCGCTACGATCCGTTTTATCTTTTCAACAACGGCATTTTTTGCATCGACATTATCCGCAACAATATCGATAACCCCAAAATCTCCAACCTCTTCAATGACGATGGTGGTTCCGGTCTCCCGTTGCATTTCCTGAATAACCTTTCCACCCGGACCAATGACGGCACCGATAAATTCCTTGGGAATCTTCATCTGGAAGATCCTGGGTACAAATGGCTTGTAATCGGCGCGGGGTTCGGCAATGGTCTTCGCTATTTCATCCAGAATGTGAAGTCTTCCGGCTTTTGCCTGTTCAAGCGCTTCCGCAAGGATCTGATAGGATAATCCTTCCACTTTAATATCCATCTGGCAGGCGGTTATCCCGTCGCGGGTACCGCAGACTTTAAAATCCATATCTCCGAGGTGATCCTCGTCGCCAAGTATATCTGATAATATTGCATATTTTCCCGTGGCAGGATCGGCGATCAGTCCCATGGCTATACCGGAAACCGGTTTCCGTATTTTTACGCCGGCATCCATCAGCGCCATCGTTCCAGCGCAAACGGTTGCCATGGAAGAGGAACCATTCGATTCGAGGATGTCGGAAACAACCCGTATGGTGTATAAATTCTCTTCAGGCGGGGGAAGCATGTTCTTCAGGGCGCGCATGGCAAGATTCCCGTGGCCGATCTCGCGGCGGCCGGTGCTCCGGATGGGTTTGACCTCCCCGGTGGCGAAAGATGGAAAATTATAATGCAGTATAAAGCTGATCTTTTCCTCGACGACAACCCCGTCGATCACCTGTGAGTCGAGTTTCGTTCCTAAGGTAACGGTAGTGAGCGATTGGGTCTCTCCCCGGGTAAATATTGCAGAACCATGGGCTGCGGGAAGATAATCCGTTTCGCTCCAGATCTGACGTATTTCGTTGAGCTTGCGTCCGTCGACCCGCTTGCGGGTTTCGAGCGTGGCATTGCGGATGGCTTCTTTTTCTGTTTCATGGAAGTACCGGTCGATCATGGGTTGTTTTTCTTCCCGTTCTTCTTCCGGTAACGAATTGATGAATTCCTCCTTGATGGTTTCGAGGATCATTTTACGGTCATGCTTGCCAGGAATACCCTTGCAGGCCATTTCATAGATTTTCGGGTAGGTTGCTGTCCGAAGGGTCTCTTTGAATGCAGGGTCGTTGGTTTCGTGCGAATAGACTCGCTTTACGGCCGATTTCTCAACGAGTGCTGCCAGCTCGGTTTGTATCTTGCATTGATCCTTTATGGCTTCGTGGGCAAATTTCAGGGCTTCTGCCATATCGGCTTCCGAAACTTCCTTCATCTCACCTTCAACCATTACGATGTTATCAGCAGAGGCTGCGACAATGATATCAATATCTGAATTGGCCATCTCGGAGATTACGGGATTGATGACGAATTGCCCATTGATCCTGCCAACCCTTACTTCGGAAATAGGTCCGAGGAAGGGAATATCGCTTACGGTAAGTGCTGAAGATGCTGCCAGACAAGCAAGCGCATCGGGAAGGACATTCTTGTCGGCGGAGATAAGGGTTACGAGAACCTGTACCTCGGCGTGGAAATCATCGGGAAACAAAGGACGAAGTGCGCGATCCACCAGGCGGGAGATCAGTATTTCATAGTCGGATGGCCGTGCTTCACGCTTGAAGAATCCTCCCGGAAATCTTCCTGCAGCAGCATATTTTTCACGGTATTCAACGGAGAGTGGCATGAAGTCGACATTTTCTTTAGCTTCATGCACGGCAACTACGGTGGCCAGGAGCATGGTGTCTCCCATTTTGACGACAACAGAACCATCAGCCTGTTTGGCTAATTTGCCGGTTTCCAGGATGATTTCCCTGCCATCAGCAAGTTTTAATGTTTTTGAAATTCCTATCATGTGTATATTTTCTATCGGATATTAAAAGAGGCAATTTGTTGAATTGCCTCTTTTCTTGTAAAAACAGGAAAAATAATATTATTTTCTCAGACTCAGCTTTTTGACAATGGAACGGTAGCGCTCGATATCTTTTGTTTTTAAGTAATCAAGCAATCTCCTGCGTTTTCCAACCATCCTGACCAGAGATCTTTCAGTGACCATGTCCTTCTTGTTGATTTTTTGATGTTCGGTAAGGTGTTTGATCTTCATGGTAAACATGGCGATCTGTGCCTCAGCTGAACCGCTGTCAAATTCGGATTTTCCGTAATCTTTAAAGATCTGTTTCTTTACTTCGGAAGGTAAATTCATTGTGCTTTAGTTGAATATATCAATCAATAATTAAAGTTGGTTTTCTAAACGGGCTGCAAAATTATAAATTTCTTTTAAGAACACCAAATTATTCTTTCGTTGTTTCCAAATATTTTCACCCATTTTGACCCCTTTCTTCCAAACAAAATTAAATGTATTTTTCCTTATGACAAATAAAAGGATCGGGTGTATGTCAAAACGGCATTTGGAACAGATTTTGACAGGGCAATGACCAGTGACAATGTGTCACTGCTTAAAACTCAGATAATGGAAAAAATTAAGGAAGAATTTAAAGTCCGGGGTGAGGAACTGGTCGAAAAGATCAAGCAGCTCATTCATGAGGGTAATGTCAGGCGCCTGATCATAAAAGATGAAACCGGGAAAGTGTATCTGGAAATACCGGTGACTTTTGGCGTCATAGGGGCCATTGTGGCGCCCATGTTAGCTGCAGTCGGAGCGATCGCTGCCATGGTCGCAAATTTAAAGGTCGAGGTGATCAGGGATAAGGAGCCGTTGAAAGAGGAGAAAAAAGAACCCGATAAGGATAAAGTCTAAACGGAAAAGAATATCCTGAAGGTTAACCCGGCCTGTATCTGAAGCATTCTCAATCCATTTGCCGTTTGGGCTCCCTGTTCTTTTCCCTTTTTCAGGAAGAGCGTCTCTCCGGGATTGTAAACAAGGTCGATGAGAAGGTGATGGGAGGTTATCCGTTTATATGGGATCGGAGGGAAAGTCGATGTTGTAGGATACATGCCCAGCGGGGTTGTGTTTATGATCAGGGTGGAATCTGACATCTCCGGTTCACTGAGTTCTTCGTATGAAATGCTGTTTGCAATATGCGGAACCCGGGAAACGAACTTAAATTGGATCCCAAGGTCTGTAAGAACCTTTGCAACAGCACGGGAGGCTCCCCCCGAACCTAAGACCAGTGCACGACGGTGATTCAGTGGGTGGGGGAGAGAGTCCCGGAATCCTCCGGCATCGGTATTATATCCCTTTAACCGGGGTTTCCCGCTATTCCAGGTTATTTTTATGGTATTCACTGCGCCAATGTCGATGGCATCACCATCGATCTCATCAAGGAGTCCGGTAATGGATATCTTGTGAGGGATAGTGACGTTCAATCCATAAAGATCATGCTGCGTGGAAATCCATTCCCGGAATCCGGTAAGATCAGGTCTTGGAAAGAGTTCGTAACTGCAGTCGGTGAATCCTTCCTCTTTGAATTTTTCATCAAAAAATATTTTCGACCATGAATGGGTCAGGGGATAACCTGTCAGGCCGAAGCGTCGCATAAGACTGTTTACTTAAGTTGATATTTTTTGAATTCCGGCGGAAGGAAATGGAAAAATGTATCGCCTCTCAGACCCAGGCGGAGCGTTTCCAGGGGAATAATTTCCAGGGGAGGGATATTCCCGAGGTTTACGTTTGCACCGAAATTCTTTATGAACCAGACTTGCTGCGATTTTAACGGAGCCTCCCAGATGATCTTGTCGCTCTGTACCTTCTCCAGGATCTTGTTGATCAGCGATACATGGGCTTTCCCTGTAGGACGGTATATTCCTACATTGCCGCTTTCCCTGGCCTCGCCGATAACCTTGGCAGATCCGGCCTGCAATTCTTTCTGCATCATTTCGATCCAGCGGGCAGGGGCGATCAGTATACCTGATTCCTTTGATCCGACTTCCGAAAGAACGGTATAATCTTTAGAAAGCTGATGGATATATTCACATTTGATATCATGGTCCATCAACATGGAACCATCTGAAATCTCAACGGTATCCAATCCTAGCCTGTCGATATATTTCCGGAATCCGTCAAACTGGTCACGGACGACAAAAGCTTCGAAAAGGGTTCCCCCGACATAGACTTTTATTTTTGCGTTCTGGTAGATCTGTATTTTCTCCTTGGCATTTTTAAGTACAACCGAAGTCCCGAAGCCAAGTTTGACATAATCGATATAGTCACCTGCATTACCGACAAAGTCTTCTGCTTCACGAAGGCTGAGAGATTTATCCATCACCATCGCGATCCCGGTCTGACGCGGTTTGGTGGTTCTTTCGGGCAAATATGTGAGTTGAGCATCTATCATAATGTCGGTGTTTTATTATTTTTTAAATGACTCAATGATTTCAATAACGGAAGGATAGTTTTTTGCTTCCGGAAACGTTTTGAACAGGCGTTTATAACCTTCAAAATCCATGGTAAGGGCTTTTGACAAGGTTTCGCCGGCTTGTTTTATCTTTCCCTCCTGGTATAGATAATAAGCCATGCCGTAATAAAAGTCGGGATGTTTCTTATGCCAGTGAAGACCTTCCGTTAACACCTCGCTGGCCTTGTGGAAGTCTTTCATATCGGCATACACAACCGACATATCAAGCCAAATTTCCGGATCTTTTGGATTAAGCTCAATCACCTTGCGGTAAGAAGCGATCCCCTCGTCGATCTTTGACAGTTTGATTTGAAGATCACCCAGTATGTACCAATTCTCGGGAAGGGTCGGAGCCAGCTTAATGGCTTTTCTTATATACGGAATCGCAATCTGCGGTTTCCCCAGTTCATCATAAGAGATCCCTACTCCCAGCCAGGCATCTGAAAAATCGGGATCCAGAGCCAGGGCTTTTTTATAATATTCGAGGGAGGAGTCGAACTGTCTTAGTTTCTCATAACATTCGGCGATATAGTAATAGGTGACCGGTTCGGGATCTTCATAGTAGAAAGTCTCGAAATAGATCTCGATGGCTTTCTCAAAATTATTCAGACTGGCGTAACAGTTTGCCTTATTAAAATAGGCAGAAGCATAAGTCTCGTCGATGGCAATAACATAATCGTAAGCATCGATCGCCTTTTCAAAAAGTTCCTGGTTGCTGTATGCAATGCCGATATTGAACCAGGCTGCTTTAGAATAAGGATATTTGTCTAAGAACTCCTGAAGAAAGATTATTCCGTCTCCGGTTTGCTGTGTGACCTCATAGCAAAAGGATAATTCAAACAACACCGACTCGTTTTCAGGATTCGAGTCGATGGCTTTCAGCAGATATTCGATGGCCTTTTCGAAATTTCCGTTGTTTTCGTATTCGTAAGCAATATTGGTGTAAAGATCGTCGATGCTATCACTGCCTCCTATGGCAAGTTCAAACTCTTCAATTGCCTTTTCCGGCTTATTAAGCTGGCTGTATATGTTTCCCCTGGCAGAATGGATATCATGGTCAACAGACTCGACCGTGTCAAGTTCATTCATGATCTGCAACGCTTTTTCGCTGGTTCCGGCGTTGATAAAATACTGAGCTTGTTTCAGCAGTATTTCTACACAACCCGGATGTTGTTCAAGGGCTAATTCAATGCATACCTGTATTTTAGGAAGGTCGTTTTCGAAAAAATAGAAATCAATGATGTCTTCAAATTCATTGACGTCGTAGAAGTACTGATCGTCTTGCCGGATCATATCTTCAAAACGTTGCACGAGTGCAAGAGTTTCCTGATCAAAAAAAGATTCAAAAGATTCTTCCATGCAAGATCGCTGTGGCGGTTATTAGAAAGCCTTTCAGACGGCAAAGGTAAGTAAAATACCAATACCCGCACCCGGCTCCGGGTGGGGATTTGACTTTTTTTTAACAATAGAAAAGTGGTGTTTGGGAAAAGTTATACATTTGCCAAAAAGTGAATAATGACCCTTATTAAGTCTATCTCCGGGATCAGGGGAACGATCGGAGGAACTCCGGGGGAAGGATTGACACCGGTTGATATTGTACGTTTTACTGCTTCCTATGCAACCTGGCTGATTGAATCGACACCCCGGAAAAGGATCAAAGTGGTTGTGGGACGCGATGCCAGGATCTCCGGGAAAATGGTGAACGATCTGGTTGCCGGTACGCTGACCGGCATGGGGATTGATGTGGTTGATATCGGATTGACCACAACCCCGACAACGGAAATCGCGGTTACGGAAATCAAAGCCCAGGGGGGAATTATCCTCACGGCAAGTCATAATCCCGCGAATTGGAATGCCCTGAAATTTTTAAACAGCAAAGGGGAATTTCTTACTTCCGACGACGGGGCAAAACTTATGGCCATATCACAGCAGGAGAACTACCGGTTTGCCGAGGTTACGCACTTAGGCGCCTGTTCCTTCGATGATTCATTTATCCGTTTGCATATTAAAAAGATCCTTAACCTTCCCGGAGTTGATCCTGGTCTGATCAAAAAATCAAATTTCCGGATCGTTGTCGATGCGGTGAACAGTACCGGCGGAATAGCCATCCCTCCTTTACTGAAGGCTCTGGGTGTCGGAAAAGTTGACCTGATCAATGGTGACCCGACGGGCAAATTCCCGCATAATCCGGAACCTTTACCGGAGCACATCTCTGAAATCTGCCGGGTGGTCGTTAAAAACAAAGCGGATCTCGGATTCATCGTCGATCCTGATGTCGACCGACTGGCCATTGTCACTGAAGGCGGGGAGCCATTCGGAGAGGAATATACCCTGGTCGCAGTCTCCGATTATGTTCTTGGCCTTGAAAAAGGGAATACGGTCTCCAATCTGTCCTCGTCACAGGCATTACAGATCGTGACTGAAAAACATGGAGGGAAATATTTTGCATCGGCTGTCGGCGAAGTGAATGTCGTTGAAATGATGAAACAAAAAAAAGCCGTGATAGGAGGGGAAGGAAACGGCGGAGTGATCTATCCCGCATTGCATTACGGACGCGACGCCCTGGTAGGGATAGCATTGTTTCTGACCCATCTTGCAAAAACCGGAATGAAATGCTCGACCCTGAGATACCAGTATCCCGACTTTTATATTTCGAAAAATAAAATTGAATTTTCTCCGGAGATGGATATCGACAAGATGCTGGGATTGATCATAAAAAAATACAATTCCAGACCGGTCACTACCATCGATGGCGTAAAAATCCACTTCGATCGTGAATGGGTCCACCTGAGAAGATCCAATACCGAACCGGTTGTCAGGGTTTATGCGGAGAGTGATATGCTTGAGAAGGCAGAGAACCTTGCCAGGAAGATCCTGGATGATTTTAAGGATATAATCAATGGCCGGTAATTGACATGCCCAAAAAGAAAAAAAACAAGACCCGGAAACCGCTCCGTTATAAAACCATCAAACTGAAAATAACGGCACAGCAGAAAAAATCGCTGGTCAATTTCAGCCGCTCCCGCCGGACTACCCCGAACAAGCTTATCAAGAAAGCAATCCGTCCGTATCTCCAGAATTACCTGCATCTGGAAGTGAACAATAACCATGAGAAGGTAAACCAGCTTGAACTGTTTGACCTGGATTAGAGAACCATCTATTTATCCAAAAGACAGGATTCGTACAATGTACGGTTCAAGATAGAACGTCCGAGTGTCACTTCATCGGTGTGCTCAAGTTCATCCCCGATTGAAATCCCGCGGGCGATCGCAGTAACTTTTACCTCGAATTGCTTCAGCTTTTTATATAAGTAGAAGTTGGTCGTGTCACCTTCAATGGTCGTTGGCAGGGCAAGGATTATTTCACGGATCTTTGATTGTGTGATCCGGTTCAACAGGGATTCCAGGTTCAGGTCCGACGGACCGATCCCTTCCATCGGGGAGATGATCCCTCCGAGGACGTGATAAACCCCGTTGAATTGTGCCGTATTCTCAATGGCAATGACATCCCGGATATCCTCCACAACGCATATCTGAGAATGGTCCCGGCGTGGACTGGAACAGATATCACAGCGTTCAGTATCGGAGATATTCCCGCACTCGGTGCAATATACGATCTCATTCCGCATCCGGATGATGGAAGAACCAAAAAACTCAACATCCGCGTTTTTTCGTTTTAACAGATGAAGCGCCATGCGCAATGCAGTCTTCCGGCCAATACCGGGTAATTTGGCAAGTTCATCAACTGCAGTTTCCAGTAATTTTGATGGAACAGTATACAAGGAAAATTATTATTTACTTTGCAAAAGTAATTATTTCATTATTTATGTTCCGTCTTTTTTCTCTTTTAATATTCCTGTTCCTATATGCAGGACCGGTCCTTTGCCAGGATAAGGTTAACCAGACCAACAAGGAAGGAAAGAAAGAGGGATTCTGGAAAAAATCGGACTCCCTCGGAAATATAATCTATGAAGGATGGTTCAGGGATGGCGTTCCCGATGGCGAATTCCGGTATTTCTATCCTGATGGAAAGATCAAGACAATTTCCGTCTATTCCGATCATGGTAAAAGGGCAAGAACCATCTCCAATTTTCCCAATGGGATAAAAATGGCGACCGGGAACTATTTAAATGAAAAGAAAGACAGCATCTGGCAATTCTTCAGCCAGAACGACGGAACGCTGGTATCGGAAGAAGAATACAGGGATGGAATAAGGAACGGGATTTCCAGGATCTTTTTCCTTCAGGGAGGGGTAGCCCAGATCCTGACATGGAAAGACGGAGTCAGGGAGGGACCATGGGAAGAGTATTATTCCGACGGGAAAATCAAAGCGACGGGAACCTACCGGAATAATGAAAAAGAAGGAGCTTTCCGGGCTTTTTATTTATCAGGGAAGCCCCTCCTCGTCGGACAATATCTGCAAGGACACCCGGATGGCACCTGGATCTATTATGAAGAAGACGGAACGATCTCAAAACAGGAAACCTGGGAAGAGGGGATGTTAGTTATTCCTGAAGAATAGCTTACCATCCTTCTCATCCACAGTAATTTCCGAATCCCTGCTGACCTTCCCTTCCAGGATCATCTTTGAAAGCTCATTCAGCACATATTTCTGGATCACCCTTTTTATCGGCCGGGCTCCGAATTGCGGATCAAAGCCGATGGTAGCAATATATGCTATCGCCTTTTTTGTGGATTTTAAATGGATGTCATTCTTTTCCAACATCTGTTGCACGAGGTTCATCTGTAGTTCGACCACCTTGCTGATCTCTTCTTTTGAAAGTGGCTGAAACATGATGATCTCATCGACCCTGTTGAGAAACTCGGGGCGAATGCTTTTCTTTAACAGTTCGAAGATTTGTTCTCTCGTTCTGTTGATCACCTCTTCGCGGTTCTTCTCATTCATTTTTTCCATATTCTCCTGAATGATATGGGAACCGATATTGGATGTCATGATGATGATCGTATTTTTAAAATCGACGGTACGGCCTTTGTTATCGGTCAAACGGCCATCGTCGAGCACCTGCAGAAGGATGTTAAAAACATCGGGATGCGCTTTTTCGATCTCATCCAATAAGACGACGGAATATGGTTTCCGGCGCACGGCTTCGGTCAGCTGTCCGCTTTCTTCATAGCCCACATAACCCGGCGGGGCGCCGATCAGTCTTGACACCGTATGCCGTTCCTGGTACTCCGACATATCGACCCGCACCATACTGTTCTCATTATTGAAGAGGAACTCGGCAAGGGCTTTTGCCAGCTCGGTTTTGCCGACTCCGGTCGTGCCCAGAAAGATGAAGGAACCAACCGGACGTTTCTGGTCCTGAAGTCCGGCCCTGCTTCGCCGGATGGCATCGGAAATAGCCGTGATCGCTTCCTCCTGACCAACAACCCGCATATGTAATTCAGTTTCCAGGCTAAGAAGCTTTTCGCGCTCGCTCTGCAGCATCCGGCTGACCGGTATGCCGGTCCATTTCGACACGATCTCTGCAATTTCCTCAGCCCCCACCTCTTCATTGACCAGGGGAGAATCTTTCTGGATCTCCGATAGTTTCTCCTTGAATTCTTTTATTGCTTTCTCCGAACGGGGTATCATTCCATACCGGATCTCGGCTACCTTTCCAAGGTCTCCGCTCCGGTTCGCCTGATCGGCCTCCAGCTTCATCGTTTCTATTTTATTTTTTTCGGCCTGGATATTCTCGACAATATCTTTTTCTGCCTGCCATCTGGCCCGTAAGTTATTCCTTTCATCGTTCAGGTTGGCGATCTCCTCATTCAGCGCCGACAGTCTCTCCGGGTCGTTCTCTCTTTTGATGGCTTCCCGTTCAATTTCAAGCTGACGGATCTTCCGTTCGATCTTTTCAAGGTCTTCAGGAAGGGAATTTATCTCCAGTCTGAGTTTCGAGGCCCCTTCATCGATCAGGTCTATCGCTTTATCAGGGAGAAACCGGTCTGAAATGTACCGCTGCGACAATTCAACGGCAGCAATGATGGCTTCATCCTTGATCCGGACGTGATGATGGGTTTCATAGCGCTCTTTCAGCCCGCGGAGGATGGAGATGGCATCCAGCGTGGATGGTTCATCAACCATTACCGGCTGAAAGCGCCGTTCGAGGGCTTTGTCTTTTTCGAAGTATTTCTGATATTCTTTCAGTGTGGTTGCACCGATCGCCCTCAGTTCACCGCGGGCAAGCGCCGGTTTTAAGATGTTGGCTGCATCCATGGCGCCTTCTCCGGCACCGGCACCGACGAGGGTATGGATCTCATCGATGAACAGAATGATCTCCCCATCGGAGGTGATCACCTCCTTTACCACACTCTTCAAACGTTCCTCAAATTCGCCCTTGTATTTTGCGCCGGCAATCAGTGCGCCAAGATCGAGTGAGAAGATCTGTTTTGTTTTGAGGTTTTCGGGGATATCACCATCGATGATACGATGGGCAATTCCTTCAGCGATAGCTGTCTTTCCGACTCCGGGTTCGCCGATGAGGATCGGGTTGTTCTTTGTTCGCCGCGAAAGGATCTGAAGAATCCGCCTGATCTCTTCATCTCTGCCGATCACCGGATCAAGTTTACCGTTACGGGCAAGATCATTCAGATTCCGTGCATATTTATTCAGGGCATTATAGGTATCTTCCGCGGTCTGGCTCTTTACATTGCTTCCCTGCCTGAGTTGCCGGATGGCCGTCTTGAGATCCTTTTCATTCAGACCGTTGTCCTTCAGCAAACGCGATGTCGGATCATTTGAAACAAGGATGCCAAGCAGAAGATGTTCGATGGAGACGAATTCATCATTCATCTCCCGGGCAAACGATACAGATTTCTGCAATGCCTTTGATGCATCGTTCGAGAGAAATGGATCCCCGCCGCTCACCTTGGGAAATGAAGCTGCCATTTTATCAAGTGCCTTGATGAAAAGAGGCAGGTTGACATTCATCTTTTTAAGCAGGAATGGAACGACATTCTCGTCGACAGTCAGCATCCCCTTCAGCAAATGGGCATTTTCGATCGCCTGGTTCTGCTGTGCCAGGGCAATCTCCTGAGCCTTCTGAACCGACTCCTGCGCTTTGATCGTGAAATTATTAAGGTTCATTTTATTAAATTTTTTTTATTCGTCAAATTAATTCCTCGAGCTAAAAACCGTCAAAAAACCTACCAATGCTGAATATAAGAATTTTTGTCATGAAAAATGAATGCGTTCCGGCCTTTTTGACCGTTTAACTCAAAACACTAAACCGGTAGTTTTTACGTTTCTCTCCTTGCCCGGTAAGAGTTGAGATTTAAAAGAAATTCTTATTTTTACGCCCGAATTCGACCCTATGAAGTATTTTCATCTTTTACTTTTTTGCTTCCTTGCACAAACTACCCTTGGCCAGCTTAGCTGCATAGTAACCCCGGCCGATACCATCGCCTGTTTTAAAGACAGCATTGCGTTTACCACCAGGGTCACAGGAAACGGGACAGATACGGTAACATACCGCTGGCAAAGGAACAATGTTTACATGACGGAGAAAACAGATACCCTTCTTACCTTCCCTTCGCTGGATGCCGGTGATACTGCCTATTACCGTTGTATCGTGAAATCCGGTGCCGACTCGGCAATAAGTAACGATGCCCATCTCCGCATGCATCCTAAAATGATAATCGATACCCTGTACCGCTATAACGAACTGGGATGCAGCGGAGTTTGTAAAGGTCAGTTTAAAACCTTGATTTCAGAAGGATTGCCTCCATATACCTACAACTGGGGTGGGGGACATTCTCAGGATACGATCGTTTTTGGATTGTGTCCGGGAAAATACTGGCTTTTTGTCACCGATGCCAATAAATGCACTATCGACAGTTCCTATTTTGTTGATGTGCTGAAATCACCAAAAATTGAAATTACCGTCTTACCCGATACGGTTGTTTATCTTACGAATCCCACCATCGACATTTTATTCCCTGATTCCATCATTCCTTTTGTCACCAACTGGACTTGGGATTTCAGGGATTCTGTAAAAATTCCGAATGTCAATCCCGCCCCGCATACTTTTTCCGAAGCGGGAGTCTATTATGTCAAGCTCCAGATAACTGATATCAATGGATGTGATACGGTTTACCTTAAAAAAGTCACCGTTAAGACCATTGACCTTTTTATTCCGAATGTCTTTACTCCGAATTCAGATGGATCTAACGATTTTTTAGAGATAAAGGAAAAAACAGGTGAAAAGACATACATTGAGGTCGACCTTCAGAGGGTTTATTTAAGCAATGAGTTGGTTGTCCTGAACCGTTGGGGAAAAAAGGTTTACAGCAAGATCAACTATCGGAGCGGTGACTGGGATGGCGGAAATATTCCCGACGGGATTTATTTTTACATTTTCAAAGGAATCGGCCAGTATAGTAACGATATTTACAAAGGATCCATCACGATACTCCGGTGATGTCGCTTACCTGAATATCAGACTGAGATAAAATGACGGTCTAGCCAGCTTTCCCCTGAGATCTTCATTGATAAACATTCCTGAAAGCAGTTCTCTGACCTTTCTATTGTTATTTGCTTTATTGATCACAAAATTAAACAGAGCTGGTGAACGGGAAAGTTTCTGAAGCATTGAACTTATCCTGAGTTCATTTCCCATTCGTTGCTGTAATTTCTGATCATATTCGGAGAGATCGTCACCGGTGAAACTATTTTTTTCAAAGCATTTCCTGATCACCTGGCTGGCACACTCTCCACTTGCCATCGCATTCCCGATCCCTTCGCCCGAAAAAGGATCAACCAGAAAAGCAGCATCACCCAATAAAAGAAAACGATTGCCCGATCGTCGCATGGAAAATGTTCCGAGTGGCAGGGTATGGGCTTCCGGCTTACCGACCGGAAGGGCATTACAGAAGCGGGGAGACAGATAGGGATGATTCCGGATCAGATCGGCGAAAAGCCTGGAAAGATTGATCTTTTTTTCGACGATCTGTTGCTGTAGCATTCCCAGTCCCACGTTGGCAAGTCCGGCAGGGCCTTTAAAAATCCAAAGATAACCGGGTAATAATTCACGGAGAAAGATGAGTTCGATAAAGTTGTCCGGATGAAACCCGGCGACATTCTTATAATAAGACCGGATCCCGATACAATAGCCCGACTTCGGAATTCCGGGCGAAACAAGGGAACGGACAATGGAATGGACTCCATCGGCTCCGGCGACGATCCTGCTTCTCAGTTCTCCCTTATCCGTTTTAATTTCTGCGAAATCCTTCTGAACTGAAATGGCGGAGATCCTCGTTCCTTCGAATACTTTAATATTCGAATAATCACTCAACTTCCTGAACAGGAATTCGTCGAATATTTCCCGCCGGCAGATATAGCCGGGCGATTCATGACCGGTTGCGCGACCCGTAATAAAAGGCAGGTCAAGTCCTTTCAGGTTCGGGCCGACAAACCGTATTCCCCGGGAAGGTTCTTTTTCAACGTTTTCGAGAAAATCATGGAATATCGGTTCAGGCAGACGCCTGAGAATGTTCAGCACCTTGCCGCTCAAAGCATCCCCACAGATCTTTTTTCGCGGGAATGTATCTTTTTCCACCATGGCGATATTTAGTCCTGACCCTGCCATGTTCAGCGCTAAAGTACATCCTGCGGGACCGGCTCCCGCGATGATCAGGTCATACATCTCTGCTCGGTTTTTTGCCAATGCAAACTTAGTTTTTCACGGGGTTTTTGTACTACTTTTGTTAAAAACATTTTAGTATGAGGATTGAAGAGCGATTCAGGAAGGTTATCGGTTATTTTCTGGAGAACCAACCCGCGGCGGAAACAGAACTGGTTTATCAGGACCCGTATGAATTGGCCGTGGCTGTCATCCTTTCGGCGCAGTGTACCGATAAACGGGTCAACCTTATCACTCCTGCTTTTTACAAGCGTTTTCCTGATGCCGCTTCTCTCTCTGTGGCCAAACCTCCTGAGGTCTTTGAACTGATAAAAAGCTGTTCCTATCCGAATAACAAGACCCGGAACCTGATCGGTATGGCAAAAACGCTGATTGCTGATTATCACGGTGTCATGCCTTCCGAAGTGGCAGAACTTCAGAAACTTCCCGGGGTCGGTCGCAAGACCGCCAATGTGATCGCGGCAGTGATCTATAACAAGCCAACCATGGCGGTGGATACGCACGTGCACCGGGTCGCTGCCAGGATCGGTCTGACCAGAAATGCCACAACGCCATTGAAAACCGAACAACAACTGGTCAGGCATATACCGCAGGAACTCATTCCCCTGGCACATCACTGGTTGATCCTTCATGGCCGGTATATCTGCCAGGCACGTAAACCCAGGTGCCCGGAATGCGGAATCAACGCTTTTTGCATGTATTATAAAAAACAGGAGAATCCGTCAATTTGTTCATAACTCAGGAGACAATCCCGGACTCGAACAATGAATATTTTTTATTTTTGATTCGTGATATTTTCATCGGGTAATGTATCACCTTTCACACATTCAACAGATAAAGCGGAAAGAGTGGCAGGATAAACGGGAACCAGCCGGATCAGGTATACGAATGACACACAGCGGTTTTAATAGCTGCATCTAAATAAAGACAATATTATGGCAAATGAAGTGAATAAAGAAAAACTGAAGGCTTTGCAGCTTACCATGGATAAGCTGGATAAGACATACGGAAAAGGGACCATTATGCGTTTGGGAGACAATCCCATCGAACCGGTCGATTTTATTCCTACCGGATCTATAGGTCTGGATGCCGCTCTCGGTATTGGAGGATTACCCAAAGGAAGGGTCATCGAAATTTATGGACCTGAATCTTCCGGCAAGACGACCCTTGCACTTCATGCTATTGCCGAATCGCAGAAAAACGGAGGTATCGCAGCTTTTATTGATGCCGAACATGCTTTCGACAGGTTTTATGCCCAGAAGCTTGGCATCGATGTCGAGAATCTTCTGGTATCACAGCCCGATAACGGAGAGCAGGCACTTGAGATCGCCGATAACCTGATCCGCTCGGGTGCGATCGATATCATCATTATCGATTCTGTTGCAGCCCTGACGCCTAAAAGTGAGATCGAAGGCGAGATGGGGGATTCAAAGATGGGACTTCAGGCCAGGCTTATGTCGCAGGCATTACGCAAGCTTACTTCCACCATCAGCAAAACGGCTACCTGTTGCATCTTTATTAACCAGCTTCGTGAGAAGATCGGGATAATGTTCGGGAATCCGGAGACCACCACCGGAGGGAATGCATTAAAATTCTATGCTTCGGTTCGTCTCGACATCAGGAAAATAACCCAGATCAAGGATGGGGAGGAGGCTGTAGGTAACCGCGTCAGGGTTAAGGTGGTAAAGAATAAGGTGGCGCCCCCATTCAGGAAAGCGGAATTTGACATTATATTCGGAGAAGGCATTTCACGGGGTTATGAAATAATAGATCTTGCCGTGGATCAGAATATTATCAAAAAAAGCGGCTCCTGGTTCAGCTACGGAGATACAAAGCTCGGACAGGGACGGGACGCCGTTAAAAAAGTTCTCCAGGACAACCCCGAGCTTTGCGATGAACTGGAAAAGAAAATTAAAGAATCCCTGGGAGGCCTGAAAAAAGATGCATAACCGTATATTGATCTGCATTGCGATCTCCTTCCTGGCCCTGTTCGCCTGTAACCGCGGAGGAGACGGATCCAAACCAAAGAATGCAGCCGATTCAGCGCGGATGGTTTTGGAAAATCTTAATCGTCAGATAGCTGACGACGACAACAATCCTGCTCTCTACCAGGCCAGGGCACAATTCTACCTTGTTGACCGCCAGTTCGACAATGCACTGAAAGATATGAATAAGGTAATATCGCTGGATCCAAAGAATCCGGATTACTTTGTTACCATTTCTGAAATATATTTGCTTATGGGGCAGGTCAATGAAGCCTCGGATGCGCTTACGAAAGCGCTGGAACTGAATCCTGCCGGAAATCCGGCGTTACTCAGATTGGCCAAGCTAAACTTGATTATACGTGATTATCCGAAGACCTTTGAGTATATCCATAGGGTTCTCTCCAACAGTGAAGTCAACCCGGAAGCTTATTTCATAAGGGCGATAGCCCTGCTCGAATCGGGTGATACGGGTAAAGCGGTAATTGATCTTCAAAAGGCAGTTGATCAGAACCAGGGCTATTATGATGCTTATATCAAACTCGGAGAATTATTTTCACTTAGAAAAGATGCGATTGCTGCCGATTACCTGAAGAATGCCCTGGCGATCCGTCCCGAAAGCAAGGAAGCCCTGTACCTTCTGGGAATGTTTTACCAGGAGACAAACCAGGCATATAAGGCAATAGAAACATATAAGCGGTTGCAGAAGGTGGATAATACCTTTCGGAATGCGCCTTATAATATTGGTTATGTTTACCTGGTTTACCTGAAAGATTACCCTTCGGCAATATCCTCATTCACGGAAGCCATTAAAACGGATTCCTCATACTACGAAGCCTATTTCAATCGCGGATATGCTTATGAACTGATGGGAAGTTACGATCTGGCCACTGCCGACTATAAGCGGGCATTAAAAATAGAGGTGAATTATCCGAATGCTGTCGAGGGCCTGAACAGACTGGACCATCTGAAGGTCAGGAAGTAAATTCCTTCCGGATTTTCCTGAGTTCTTCCAGCAATGAATCGCAGGAAACTTTCAATTCCGTAAACAATTCCCGAAGACCTTTCTCTTCTTTGTTCCGGGCAACTTCATCCATTTTACGGGAGAATTCAATCGCAACCGGGTCCATGAAGTTGGCAACCACGCCTTTCAGGCTATGAGCATTGAATTTAAGCTGGACAAAATCATTTTCTTCAATATTTTTCTCGATGTTTGTAAATCGCTCCTGATATTCGGATTCAAAAATATCGATGATCTCCACAACAATTTCTTTATCAAAATATTGAAAATTTTCATCAAACTTTATTCGATCAATCATAGTTACCGGTTTTTTTGCAAAGGTAAAAAAATCTCCTTGTGAAATGAGTGTAAAAGTCAGCACTTGATATTTCAGACAATCCGATAAGGAAACAACCTGTCCTGATATCTTGAGTACTGCTGAATATTTTATATATTTGGCGTAATGAAGGTTAAAGCCACTGATGCCCAGGGATTCTTCCTGCTTTTCCCTTACTGCCATATACTATCGCCACGGCATTGACTCCGCAAAATCAGGGTTATGAAAAAGCGTTACATTTTAATATTTGCTCTGTTTATGGTGAACGGAGCTATTGGACAATGGTTCTGGCAAAATCCCTTACCGCAAGGTAATAATCTATCATCAGTTTTCTTTACCGATGCAAATACAGGGTATGCGGTGGGTTATTATGGAACCATCTTAAAGACAACCAACGGGGGTACAGACTGGACTGCCCAATCAAGCGGAACAACAAAAGGGTTAAAATCGGTTTACTTTACCGATGCCAATACAGGGTATGCGGTGGGTGTTGATGGAACCATCTTAAAGACAACCAACGGGGGAACAGACTGGACTGCCCAATCAAGCGGAATCATATCATTTTTATATTCGGTTTGCTTTAGTGATGCCAATACAGGGTATGCGGTGGGTATATATGGAAACATCTTAAAGACAACCAACGGGGGTACAGACTGGACTGCCATATCAAGCGGAACAACATCGAATTTTTTATCTTCGGTTTACTTTCCCGATGCCAATACAGGGTATGCGGTGGGTGAATATGGAACCATCTTAAAGACAACCAACGGGGGTACAGACTGGACTGCCCTATCAAGCGGAACAACAGATGGGTTATCTTCGGTTTACTTTACAGATGCCAATACAGGGTATGCGGTGGGTAGTGATGGAACCATCTTAAAGACAACCAACGGGGGTACGGACTGGACTGCCCAATCAAGCGGAACAACAGAATTATTGCTTTCGGTTTACTTTACCGATGCCAATACAGGGTATTCGGTGGGTGAATATGGAACCATCATAAAGACAACCAACGGGGGTACAGACTGGACTGCCCAATCAAGCGGAACAACAAATATATTATATTCGGTTTACTTTACCGATGCCAATACAGGGTATGTGGTGGGTGGATTTGGAACCATTTTAAAGACAACCAACGGGGGTACAGACTGGACTGCCCAATCAAGCGGAACAACAAATATATTATATTCGGTTTACTTTACCGATGCCAATACAGGGTATGTAGTGGGTGGATTTGGAACCATTTTAAAGACAACCAACGGGGGTACAGACTGGACTACCCTATCAAGCGGAACAACATCAAATTTATATTCGGTTTTCTTTACCGATGCCAATACAGGGTATGTGGTGGGTGAATTCGGAACCGTCATAAAGACAACCAACGGGGGTACAGACTGGACTGTCCAATCAAGTGGAACAACGGCACATTTATTTTCGGTTTTCTTTACCGATGCCAATACAGGGTATGCGGTGGGTGTATCCGGAACCATCTTAAAGACAACCAACGGGGGTACAGACTGGACTGCCCAATCAAGCGGAACAACAGAATGGTTGCATTCAGTTTACTTTACCGATGCCAATACAGGGTATGTGGTGGGTGATGATGGAACCATTTTAAAGACAACCAACGGGGGTACAGACTGGACTGCCCAATCAATCGGAACAACATTGAATTCCTTATATTCGGTTTGCTTTACCGATGCCAATACAGGGTATGCGGTGGGTGATTATGGAACCATCATAAAG
>JAEAME010000329.1_pt1 | contig 53562 bp, 41 predicted proteins | sample 8958731 | NCBI WGS metagenome assembly JAEAME01 (sample SAMN16933194, study PRJNA681113) | bioreactor sludge metagenome | isolation source: anerobic bioreactor sludge (Control) | place: India:Bengaluru | collected 2018-10-24
ATAGGTGATCGGATGAAGATCATGATGACGGAAATGGAATCGATTTCGGGGGATTTGGCGATCTTGAACTCGGATTTGGACAATTCCGAATTCTCTATACGGGAAGTTGAGGAACGTCTGGATCTTTTATACCGATTCAAGAATAAGTACGGACGAACCACCGAAGAGATCGACGGTTATCTGACTCGAGCCCGGGATGAACTGGAACAAATAACTCAGTCCGACGATCGCCTGAAGGAGCTTCATGTCCTTCGCGTCACACTCGAAAAAAACCTGCTTGAAAAAGCGATGATTATTCGAAATCTTCGAAAGGAAGCGGCCAAAGATCTCTCCGAAGAGATCGTAAACGAACTATCGGAACTCGGTATGTCCGGATCCGCTTTCGGTGTTTCTTTAAGCGAAAGGCCAAAGAGCCGGTTTTTTTCGAAAAATGGCTGCGATGAGGTCGCATTTATGTTTACCGCAAACCGGGGCGAGCCCGAAAAACCCCTTGAGAAAATCGCCTCGGGGGGAGAAGCCTCACGTATCATGTTGGCCATTAAAACGATCCTTGCTCAGGCCGATGATACGCAGTCGTTGATTTTTGACGAGATTGATTCGGGCGTCTCGGGTAAAACTTCATCTTCCGTCGCCACACGAATGAAAAAACTGGCCCGGTATAAACAAGTCTTGTGTGTTACGCATCTGGCTCAGATTGCCGCCGCAGCCGATTCAAACTTTTTCATTTCCAAAGAGTTCCGGCAAGAGCGTACACAGACGGTCTTGATTCCTCTGGACGCCGAGGGCAAACGGCGTGAAGTGGCCCGATTGCTCTCCGGAGAGACGGACACGCAATCGCTCAATCTTTCGGAACATATGATTTCCAGGCAGGAAAATGTCCAGGACATTTATTGACCCGAGCCGGTAATCAGCCGGAGCATATCGGACGGAACCGGGCTGTGAAAGGTCATGATTTCTCGCGTGGTCGGGTGCGCGAAGGATAACACGGAAGCATGGAGGGCCTGCCTTTCGATTTTTCCGTCTATATCATTTTTGATCGGGTCCGTGTCCGGAAAGTCTCTCGAGCGGGGTCCGTACAGACCGTCGCCGACGATCGGGTGGCCGAGATGTCGGGAATGGACACGAATCTGATGGCATCTTCCGGTTTCAAGGATAAAACGAACCATCGAAAAATTCATCCGGTCGTTCGTTAAGAGGGTATCATATCGCGTGATTGATTTCTTTCCGTCTTCACGGACAACCCGGGTCATGATCGATATGTCGGATCTGCCGATCGGCAAATCGATCAATCCGGACGGCGGACTGAAACACCCGTGTACAATGCCGATATACTCCTTATGCATATGGTGCCCGGTGATTTGGTTATGCGCGTACCCGTTTTTTGCCACTGCGATGACTCCGGTGGTATCCCGGTCCAGGCGCATAACCGGATGCAGACTGTCTTCGGAGAGCCGCTGAATCAGCGAGTCATCCATGTGTTGCCAGGATGGATGTGTCACCAGTCCGGATGGCTTTTCGCAAACAATGATCCAATCGTCTTCGTAATATACTTGAATACCGCAATCGCTACGTGTAGCAGGAGCGCGTTCGTTGTCCAGAATTGCCTCGACGTAATCCCCCTCGAAAACCGGATCCTTCATTCTGGAAGCGACGCCGTTCACGAGCAAACGACCGTAGAGCCGGATTTTTTTGATGGTCATACCGGACATGTTCATCCTGCGCGACAAAACCTCGAAGGCAGGCAGACGGTCGTCATCCCGGGAGATATGAAAAGATAAATTCATGATCATCGCCTCTTTCGTAAAGTGTAATTATTCTATCACAAGCCCGCAGGGAGTGTATCGTAAAGCAAATACTGCGATATATCATCACAGCACCCGATTACCTTCGAAAAACGATCGAAAACGACCGTAAATATAGTATTTATTCACTTTGAATACCAAAACAGTTGACATAGGGGAGTCCGAATCATTACAATATATTAAGTGCAAATCGCAAATTCGTACTATATATTCTGAAACTTGAAAATATAATATTGGGGGTGAGTACCATAGTAGATTGGTATTATTTAGCAATTGCTTTCGCCTTCGGTCTGGGTATCGCTACGATTGCTGTTGTTTTTTACTATCGCAAAGGTTTTTCGACGCGGCAGAAGAAGCTTCAGGAAGAAATTACGATATCTGAATCAGCGGCCGAGAAATTGGTCGGCGAAGCTCAAAAGACCGCAGAAAGCAGAAAAAGAGAACTCTTGTTACAGGCAAAAGAAGAGATCACCAAGGCGAAAGTCGAGTTGGATCGCGATGTACGCGAAAGAAAATCGGAGCTTGCCAAGGAAAGACACAGGATCGAGCAAAAAGAAGAAATTCTGGATAAGAAATTGGACGCTATCGATCAGAAAGATGCGGCGTTGGACATGCGCGTCAGTGACGTAATGTTAATGGAAGAAAGAGCCCGCGATCTGGAACGGAAAAAGGTCCTTGAGCTTGAGCGTATTTCGGAACTGACTGTGGACGACGCGCGAACCCTTGTACTGGATCAGGCCAGGCAGGAATACAGCCATGATATGGCAGCACTTCTCAAGCAGATGGAGGAGAAGACCCGAGAGGAAGCGGATCGTAAAGCCAAAGACATTATCGTCAGTTCGATCCAAAGATACGCTTCGGATTATGTTTCCGAAGTAACCGTTTCCGTTGTGACCCTACCGAACGACGAAATGAAAGGCCGAATCATCGGACGCGAAGGCAGAAACATTCGCGCGATTGAAACCATCACCGGTGTCGACCTTATAATTGATGACACACCGGAAGCCGTCATCCTTTCAAGTTTTGACCCTGTTCGCAGGGAAATTGCCCGCATCACCATCGAAAAATTGATCACTGACGGCAGGATCCATCCGGCCCGGATCGAAGAGATGGCACAGAAGGCAAAGAAGGAAGTCGCCCAGACGATTAAACAAGAAGGCGAACGCGCCGCGTTCGACACCGGGATCATCGGCCTTCATCCTGAGATCATCAAGTATCTCGGAAGACTTCGCTACCGCACCAGTTACGGTCAGAATGTTCTTCAGCATTCCATCGAGGTTTGTTGGATTACGGGAATGATGGCGGCGGAATTGGGTCTCGATGTAACCCTTGCAAAACGTTGCGGCTTGCTTCATGACATCGGCAAGGCAGCCGATTTTGAAATGGAAGGGTCGCATATTGAACTTGGCGGTGATATCGCCAGAAGGTACAAGGAATCCGACGAAGTGATCAATGCGATCGTTTCGCATCATGGTGACGTTGAACCGGATACCCCGATTGCAGTTCTTGTAGCGGCCGCAGATGCGGTATCCGCCGCAAGACCGGGAGCGAGAAGGGAAAACCTGGAGACATACATCAAGAGAATTCAAAAGCTCGAAGAAATCGCGTCCAGTTTCGAAGGAGTAGAGAAATCTTATGCCATTCAAGCCGGAAGAGAAATTCGAGTCATGGTCAAACCTGAGATTGTAAGTGATCCTGAGATGATTCTTAAAGCGCGGGAAATCTGCAAGAGAATCGAAGAAGAACTTGATTATCCGGGTCAGATCAAAGTGAACATTATCCGTGAGACCCGGGCCTCCGACATTGCCAAGTAGATTTTGCACGAATTCACAAAAGAAGCTCCGGTCCGAAAGGGCCGGGCTTTTTCTTTTTAACGCGGTGTGTAAGCGTTCCGGCGAATTGTGGTAAAATGAATCAATCATAGGAGGGGCATGTTTTGATTGTCCTATTTATCGGCGATATTGTAGGCCATCCCGGCCGCAGGATTCTTAAAGAACGCTTAAGCGCAATGAAACGCCGTTACAACGCCGACGTCTGTATTGCGAACGCCGAAAATGCCGCTGCAGGTTTTGGAATAACCGCGACCATTGCCAAGGACATTTTTTCTTCCGGTGCGGATTTTATCACCATGGGCAATCACACATTTGCAAGATCGGAATTCCTGATCCCGGCGCCGACCGAACCGAGAATTATCCGGCCGGCTAATGTTTCCCCCGAATGGCCGGGCTACGATTACGCCGTCTTCGACGGAAAAGAGAAGGGCGTTTTGTTGATTTTGAATCTTATGGGAAGAGTCGGAATGGACCCGTGTGATTCTCCGTATCGTTGCGCCGATGCACTGATCGATCGCTATAAGAAGCCCCTCGGAGCATCGATGGTGCTTGTTGATTTTCACGCCGAAGCTACATCCGAGAAAGTCGCAATGGGCTATTATTTGGACGGCAGAGTGTCTTTGGTGCTCGGAACCCATACACACGTGCAAACGGCCGATGAAAAGATACTGGAACGAGGCACGGGTCATATATCCGATACGGGCATGACCGGCGCCGTTCACAGCGTTCTGGGAATGGATATAGACGCATCCTTGCGCCGGCTGGTCGACTGCCTTCCTTCCAAGTATCAAACCGCCGAAGGCCCTTCGATGATCAACGCCGTAGCGGCTGAATTGGATCCCGTATCCGGGAAATGTATAAAAATTGAAAGAATTTGCGAAAAGGAGTCCGTGTAATGCGAATTAAGGGAAATTGGGCAGAATATCTACTGGTCGCCGTACTGGTCGTCATTGATCAGGTTGTAAAGCTGATCATTGCTCGCAATGTCGATCTCCACGAGCAGATCCCGGTGATTAAAAACTTTTTTTCGATCACTCACGTAAGAAACGCAGGCGGAGCATTCAGTTTTCTTGCGGAAAAGTCCTGGGGAATCTATTTTCTTGCCTCAATGTCCGTGGTGATATCCGTCGTTCTTCTCATCGCCATCTATCGTCTGAAAGGTAGGGAATGGCGTTGGATCCGCTTGACAACCGCTTTTCTGGCCGGAGGCTCGGTCGGCAATATGATTGACCGCATATTTCGCCATTCGGTGCTTGATTTTCTGATGTTCGATCTTGGAAAGTACACGTTTCCGATTTTCAATGTCGCGGATATGTGTATTGTCTGCGGTTCCTTTGCCCTCGCGATCCTGCTGTTTTTCGATAAGCGGTTTATGAAGCCGGAAGACGAAGAGAAGAAATCCCGGGAGAACGAACCCGATGAAACGTCCGGGTCTCCCGGCGGATCCGTAAATACCTCTTACGGGGAGGGGTAAATGGAATATTTCTTTATTTTTGACACCGAGAAGATGAGGATCGATCAATACCTTTCAAAAATCCTGCCGGACCTTTCGAGAACGCAGGCAGTAAGTTTGATCGAATCCGGTGCCGTGACAGTTAACGAGAAATCCGTGAAACCTTCCTATAAACTTTCAAAAGGTGAAGAAATCACCATTTTCATCCCGGATCCCGTTCTGTCCGACATTGAGCCGGAAAACATTCCGCTGAATATCGCGTATGAAGACTCTGATCTTCTGGTGATCAATAAGCCGCAAGGCATGGTTGTTCATCCCGCACCCGGACATTATTCGGGCACACTCGTAAACGCATTGATGTACTACTGTAAGGATAGTCTATCCGATATCAACGGGACGATTCGACCGGGGATCATTCATCGGATCGATAAAGACACATCCGGTCTTCTGATCGTTGTAAAAAACAACCGGACCCATGCGCAAATGGCGCAACAGATTGCGGATCATGACGTGGTTCGAACCTACCGATGTTGTGTGCACGGAGTCGTTGATCCGGATAAGGGCACGATTGATGCGCCCATCGGTCGGTCAAATGCGGACAGGAAAAAGATGGCGGTAAAAGGATCCGGAAAACCGGCGGTTACTCATTTTGAAGTGCTCGAACGATTTTCAAAGGCTACCGATCTTTCCGTTGTCCTTGAAACGGGCAGAACGCATCAGATCAGAGCGCATATGGCCTTTATCGGTCACCCGGCCATCGGTGATCCCGTCTATTCCGGAAAAAGGCCCGCATACGGATTGATCGGGCAGGCGCTTCACAGCAAGTCATTAAGCTTTGTTCACCCGCGTACCGGAAAGATGATCTGTGTGGATTCCGAACTGCCCGAGTATTACCGTGCGTTGATCCTTGAGTTGTCGAATACAGACATAAACAGCGGTGCCCGGACCTAAGCACTTGTGTTTCTCCGGAAAAACACCAATTCGAATCACATATGATATACTTTTATCAGGTTTGTTGAGTTTGATAACCAAGAATTCTGTTCCGCAAATTCGAACTGACTGAAAGGCACAGTCGATGACCGAATCAAAACTTCAAAGATCGGAAAGAATCATCACGCAAAGACTGCATTCGGTCGTCACGGTCGACCAAGCCGCGTTAAGCGCGCTTCAGGAAATACTTTTCGTCGGGATTCAGACGGACCAAAATGCTGTTGTTGTATCCGGAGATCCGGATCGGGTTATTCGTGCAAAAACAATACTCACATCCATTGATGATGCGTTTTCGAATACCGACCATTTGGATGCGCAATCGCTTCGATATCTCGCAGGATTGGGGAGCGACTCGAAGATCCGCGAGTTTGCGGCCGCCTATGATCAAGTTGTTTATGTTACCCCGAAGGGTTATTCGGTCCGCTGTAAAACGATCGGCCAGAAACTCTACATGGACGCAATCCGAAAAAACGAAGTCGTGTTATGTGTCGGTCCGGCCGGATCCGGTAAAACCTATTTAGGTGTTGCCGCGGCGGTAATGGCGTTCCAAAAAAAAGAAGTTTCACGTATCATCCTGACCCGGCCAGCTGTCGAAGCGGGAGAGCGTCTGGGATTCCTGCCCGGCGATCTTCAGGAAAAGGTCGATCCGTACATGCGCCCCATATATGACGCATTGAAGGACCTCCTCGGATTAGAGGCGTACCAGCGTTATTACGAAAAAGGGCTGATCGAAGTCTCGCCTTTGGCGTTTATGCGGGGACGCACCCTTGACGATTCGTTTATCCTTTTAGATGAGGCGCAAAACACAACCGTCGACCAAATGATCATGTTCCTGACCCGGATCGGCATGAACTCCAAGGCCTGCGTTTGCGGAGACATTACGCAGATTGATCTTCCGAACGGCGTTAAGAACGGTTTGTCCGACGCAATCAGCGTATTGTCCGACATCGAAGGAATAGAGTCTGTATATTTGACCGGCTCAGATATTGTTCGGAATCCGATCGTTCAAAAAATCGTACGCGCATATAATCAAGATCGGACGGTCAGAAGGGAGCACGGGCATGAGTGAGATCGGTAAAACGGCCAAAGTGATCCGCGTGATCATGGTGGTCCTTTTTATTCCGGCAATCATCGCCCTCGTCTATTGGGGTGCGCTCCCGCAACGGTATAATCTTTCCGTCGGTTCGGTCAGCAATGTGGATATCAATGCGTCGCGTTCCGTTATCGATACGTTCGAGACCGACAAGAAAGCCATGATGGCGTTTGAAACCGTTCAGGGGATATATGTTCGTTCTGAGGATTTATCCGATGAATCGGTTGAACGTGTATATACGCTTTTCACCATCTGCAGTGATTTGAGAGATAACAATCAAAGAGAAGACGGTTCCTATATCGATTCATACCGTTCGCTCAGCAACCGCCTGAAAAATCAGGTCCGGGATACTTTTGCGATCGAATTCTCCGACGACGAGGCCTTTCAACTGGTAACGTCTTCTCCGGTGTTATACGCTGAAATTCAGATCAATGCAACAACGCTGGCAAAGTCGATTATGGCGGAAAACGTTGACGATGAGTCACTGCGAAATCTGATCCAAGAGAAAACCGCGTTGATTTCCGGCTCGGAAGAGGCATATTACGTTTCGATTCGTGATATGGTTCATTCGATATTATCTCAACTCTTAATTCCCAATATCGAGCTCGATGAGGCGGCGACCGAGTCTGCCCGCGATGCGGCGTTCCGGTCGGCAATGAATAATCCCGTTATGATCGAAAAGGGCTATCGCATCATCAGTGTCGGAGAGGTGGTCACCGAACAGGATTACAGCATTTTGGAAAATCTGAACCTTCTCGATTCGGAAGGCTTTGATTATGTATTATTGATCGGAATTTCTCTATATATGCTCGTGATTATCACTGTTCTTGCCATCTACCTGACGCAAAGCAATTCCGGCATGTTTTCAAATCCCAAGGATATGATCGCCGTGACGATATCTTTTTTACTGCCGATCATATCTGCCGTCTACTTAAATGATTTATCCACATTGATTTCAACGGTGTACTTCACGACCGTGATCGTTGCGTCCTATCTTGGAGTCCGGGCGGGAATTGTTTTGGGGATCATCCAGATCATGACCGTTGCGCCGATGAACAATTTCGACGTTGAATTTATATTTGTATCAACGGTCGGTGTTTTTATCTGTGCTGTTTTTGCTGGACGTAAAAACAGAAAATTCAATTCCGCTTCATTGATCTTATTCACTTCGTTTTCCTGTTTTGCGGCTTCCGTATCGTATAACTTAGTCATGAAATCTTCACGCTCGGTCATATTTGAAGCATCACTTTGGGCCATCATCTCCGCAACGATTTCGGTCGTTGCCGCCATCGGATCCATGCCGATTTTCGAATTAATATCCAACACGGTGTCACCGGTTCGACTTATCGACCTTTCTCAACCCGGACATCCGATATTGAAACGGCTTTTTCTTGAGGCGCCCGGCACATCTCAGCACAGCATGATGGTCGCGAATCTTGCGGATTCCGCCGCCGATGCGATCGGTGCCGATGCGTTGCTTGCCAAAGTCGGCGCGTACTATCATGATATCGGCAAGGTGGAAAACCCTTCTTTCTTTACCGAAAATCAACAGGAAGGCTATAATCCGCACAACGATCTGTCACCCGAAGAGAGCATCGCGATCATCGCCGCGCACCCCGAACAGGGAGTAAGGCTTGCTCGTAAGAATCGGTTGCCGAACAGCATTATCAAAATCATTCAGGAACATCACGGCACGACCTGCCAAATTTTCTTCTATCACAAAGCAAAATCGCTGGCCGCAAAACGGGGTGTTCCGGAACCGTCAATCAATGATTTTCGATATAAGGGCGGAATCCCTTCTTCCAAAGAATCGGCAGTCGTTATGCTGGCGGATACTTGCGAAGCCGCGCTTCGTTCAACCGGGATAACGAATCTGAACGATGCCGAAGACTTGTTCAGAAAACTTTTCAAGCAAAAAATCGAACAGGACCAACTCAACAATTCCGGTCTGTCACTAAACGAACTCGAAACGATTTTACGATCCTTCCTTCAGGTTTACGCTGGATTCTTTCATGAAAGGGTGCAATATCCGGATGATAGTACTATTCGTCAATAAACAGAGAAAATTCGATACCCCTTATGTTGAGACATTGAAATCGGTTTGCCAAAGCGCGATGGACGCAGTCGTGTCAAGATCCTTCGTGGATCGTTCGCTTCGCGATAAATCGACGTGTCTGTCCGTGACCATTTCTTTCGTCGGTACGGAACATATGCGTAAAACGAATTTTCAATACCGCGAAATCAACAGTACAACCGACGTTTTGTCTTTTCCCCTGCTTGACATGCATAACGGCAAACTGAATAAGCCTCTGGAGGCACAGGATGTTCTCTGGCATAACGACGGGATCGGCGAGATCGGGCTCGGAGATATTCTGATATCTCTGGACAAGGCAGGAGAGCAAGCCGAACAGATCGGCCACAGCCTTGAGCGTGAGACCGCTTTTCTGACGATTCATGCCGGATTACACCTTTTGGGATTCGATCATATTGATCCCGAAGATGAAAAGCGCATGATCGCAGAGCAGAAGCGGATCGTTAAGGCGCTTTTCCCTAACGAAAAGAAGCCCGACGAAGATTCCCCCAAAGGACCGGTAATACTTCCGCACTCAGGTTTTGTCGCGCTTATCGGTAAACCGAATGTAGGAAAATCCACCCTGATTAATCAGTTGTCGGGCATGAAGTTATCCATCGTTTCGCCCCGGCCTCAGACGACCCGGAACAATATTCGGGCTATCATCAACCGGGACAATGCACAGGTTATTTTTGTCGACACGCCCGGCGTTCAAAAGCCGCAAAACGAGTTGTCCAAATTCATGGCGGAATCATCCGCCAATGCGGCTCGTTTCGCGGATGTTATTGTTCTGATGGCAGACGGAAGATTTTCCGGGCCGGTTGACTCCGACCGCGCGGTCGTTGAACGGATCGCTCAATTTCGAAAGCCGGTTGTTTTAGTGATCAACAAGGTCGATACCGTCGTAAAAGAGTCGCTATTACCGATCATCGAGGCGTATTCACGCCTTTATGCCTTTCAATCCATTATTCCTTTGTCCGCCCGGACCGGCGACCAAGTGGAGCATTTTCTCGACGAGGTGATCGGACTTCTGCCGCCTGGGCCGCGTTATTATCCGGAAGATGATTACACCGATCAATCGGAACGCTCTTTGGCGGCTGAATTGATCCGGGAGCAAATCCTTCATTACACCGATCAGGAGGTTCCTCACGGGACTGCGGTCCTGATCGATCAATTTGAAGAGGTCGATTGTGTTTCTCCCGAAGAAACCACCGACAGAGAAATCGTAAAGATCTACGCGTCCATTATTTGCGAAAGAAAATCACACAAGGCGATCATCATCGGAAAAGACGGCCAGATGCTCAAAAGGATCGGCACCGCCGCGCGTCAAAACATCGAAAAAATGACGGGCTGTAAAGTCTATCTCGAACTCCATGTAAAAGTCCGGACCGACTGGAAGAATGCCTATACTCATTTGAATGAGCTGGGTTACGGATCGGGTGATAGCAGTGGCAAACCTTAAGGTTCGCGGGCTCGTTTTGTCCGCAAAACCGCATCGGGAACAGGATCGCCTGATCCGAATTCTGACCTCCGATCACGGAATCATCCTCGCATCCGCACCGGGTGCCGGTAAACTTGGCAGCAGGCATGCCCTCTCAGCGCAGCCGGGAACACTTTCAGACTTCAATATGAATCAGTCCAAGGGTTTTTACTACTTAGCGGAATCAGAGCTTGTAGAGCCGTTCAGCGGCCTCTACGAAGACATTGAGCGTCTGACGTGCGCCGCTCATATATTGGAGATCTCATCGGACCTTTGCGTATCGGAGGAAATATCCTCCGCGGTATATCCCTGCACGGTTTTCGCGCTTTACGCTTTATCCGGATCAAAACACAAGCCCGCACTGGTGGTTTCGGCCTTTGAATGGAAAATGATGTCGATCGCTGGGTATTCGGCCGACTTGACAGGCTGTACGTGCGGACGCGAGGATGCCGATGACCGATATGCTTTTTCAATGAGCAAATGGCGTCTTTTTTGCCTGCGACCGGGTTGTCTTACGAAAGCCGGAAATTATATTCCGATATCGAGAGGCACCGCGGACGCCCTGCGATATATTCAGAGTACCGACTGCTCCCGGATGTTTTCGTTTTCGGTAAGCGATGAGATCCTGGATCAGATGAGCCGGCTTACACGAATGTACTTGTGTGAGCATCTCGAAAAGAAATACTGCAAAATGGATCTGCTCGCATCAACGGAGTTTTTTCCGAAGGGCTAGTATGCATCGTCAATCGTCTGATCGATGTCGGAAGCAGGCTTCATATCCGTCAGCCAATGTTTCGGGTAAAGCGTCCGGTACTCCGGTAACGCATATCTGTGGTCGATCAAAACGACAAATCCCCGATCCGTTTCGTCTCGAATCACCCTGCCTGCCGCTTGTAAAACCTTCTCCCAACCCGGAAACCGATAGGCAAACGAATACCCGTCGCCGAATTTATTCTGATAATACTGGCGCAGTATCTCGCGTTCCGGAGATATTTGAGGAATACCCACCCCGACCACGAAAACCCCGGAGAGACGATCCCCGACCAGATCGATCCCTTCTCCGAAGTGACCGCCCAAGACCGCGAAACCCAATAGTGTCCGGTCGCCGTACCGATTAAAGGATTCGAGAAACGTACTCTTGTCCGAAGAAGTCATCTCACGGCCCTGAATCACGATTTCGGTTCCGTCACTTTCGGAAAAACGTTTGCGATATTCATCGTACACCATGTTCATGTACTGAAAGGAAGGGAAGTAAGCAAGATAATTCCCGCAAAGTTTCTTCACATATACGTTGATACAATCGGCGACCGCGCCGATTGTCGAAAAACGCTCCTTATAAACGGTCCGGATTTCTGTATGAAAGCAGACCGATAGGTTTTCGGGCGGAAAAGGACTGTCGATCGTAATCTCTTCAACTCCGGAAAGGTCCGATCCGGCCAGCATGGTTCGATAATAGACAGGCGGGGAGAGCGTGGCCGAAAAAAACACACACGGGTGGCGGTCGCGTATTTGAGCAGAGATGAAGCCGGAAGCATCCAGGCAGGAAAGCGAGAAATAAAGAGAAGGGCACTTGTCCGGCGCCTTATCGGCGCGACGTTCGATACGTAACATGTAGATGTACGAATCGTCAAAAAACTGTTCGATGATGGTCAGAAAAAATCTCGCCTCGAAAAAAAACTCCAAAATCGTCTTTCTTACGGGTCCTGCAGGGATCGAATCCAGGATATCCGAAAGTCGGTAACAGATACGCCATAGCATGCCATATAATGTTTTGGGGATCAACTTGACCGATCGAAAATCATCCGCCGTATATACACGCTCATCCGTGTATTCGCTCTCAATCCGGTCGAAAACCTTGTCTCCGGCAACAAGAGCGTCGTATGATGTCAGAAAGTACCGGTCGATCCCGTCGATCAGACCATCAATCTGCGGCAGCATTCCGCGAGATACTGCGGCGAAGGCCCGAAAAGTACCGTAATTCAATTGTGCGGAGAACATTTCCCGCGATCGGTCGACCATGTTATGGGCTTCGTCGTTCAGGAGGATGTGCGACTGCGTCGGATCCTCAAAAAAACGTTGAAGACGGATCCTCGGATGAAAGGCGTGATTATAGTCGGCGATAATGACATCGCAGAATACAGAAACATCAAGTGATAATTCAAAAGGGCATAAACAGTGCTTATGCGCCGTATCACGGATGACGTCGGGGGAAATGTCCTGAACATCAAACAGATCGCTCAGGGCTTCTTTCAGACGGTCGTAGTAGCCGATCGCGCAAGGACAGATCCGCGGCTCGCAATACAGATCCTTGTTCGGGCACATCGTTTCCTTGGATGCAAGCATTATGGACCTTGTCCACAAGCCGTTATCGCGTAAATCATTCAGAGTTTTGCGCGCGACGTCCCGGGTCGATATCTTTGCGGTCAGGTAGAATATCTTTTGCGAATAGCCGCGGGCAAGACATTTCAGAGCGGGGAAAAGGACTCCGATTGTCTTTCCGATCCCTGTCGGGGCCTCCGCGAAAAGAATCTGTTTACAGCGTATTGATCCGACTACATGCTCCATTAAGGCCTTCTGACCCTCTCGCAAGCCGCCGTAAGGAAAAGTCATCAGAGCAATCGTCGCATTTCGCTTTTGCCTGTCGTCCAGCAAGCGCAGAGCGACTGTTTGGTACAAAAGACACGTCCTTTCGAAAAATTCCGCGGCTTCCTCCCGGGAGATCCACTCCGGCCGTTCGAGCGGGAGCAGTGTCTGGATCGACACATATCGTAAAATGATTTCAATACCTTTAAGCTCGGCTCTTGTATCCATCAACATATGCGCGTAAACAACAAGTTGAGCGCGATGTACTCCCCGGAAGAGGTCTTCATAAGACGCATTCTGACGATTATGAGCCTTGACCTCGATCAAGCAGATGCGATCCGGCAACGCATCGCCGGCCTTTTCGGTAATCATGCAGTCGGCGCGTCCCGAGACACCAAGCGTGAATTTATCGCGGCTGAAATTGGCGCTCAAAGAAACCTCCGTCTCGACATCGGCACCGGGACGGCTTTTCCGGATATCTCCGAAGACTTTCTGATGAAGGCGGGTGCCTTCCGTGCCGGTGACAGAAGAAAAAGAAATGCCCGAAAGATCCCCGCTCATATAAACCTGCTCTACGAGCATTCGTGCGGATACGGTTTGATGTGTCGCGTCCGAATTATGTTGATCCGAATCCATAAGTCACCTTTTAGCGAAAATGAATAGCGTATGTTAAAATTATACCTGAATATGCACCGTTTCAACGCAATGGATCGACCGGCTGCAAACAGGTAATATATGCAAGACGGAAGCATATATCTTGCACGTATAACTTGAAATACGCATTCTTATGGTTTAAAATTCACTGTAGCCTATTTACTAATGATGCGAGCGGAGGAGAATATTGCAAATGCAGATCAATATTGGGATTATCGGATACGGAAACCTCGGCAGAGGAGTCGAGAAATCGATCGGGCAAAACCCGGATATGGCACTTTCAGCGATCTTCACACGCAGAAACCCGGCAGAAATTAAACCGATCAATACGATGACCAGGGTAATCGACCTGGCCGACATCGGTCAATATGCCGGGAAAATCGATGTAATGATTCTCTGCGGAGGAAGCGCATCGGATCTTCCGGAACAAACACCGATGGCTGCAGAGCTGTTCAACGTAGTCGATAGTTTTGATACACACGCGAAAATCAATGATCACTTGAACGCAGTCGATGCAAAAGCATTGTCTTCCGGTCACATTGCGGTTATTTCGGTCGGATGGGATCCCGGTATGTTTTCAATCAATCGCCTGTATTCCGAGGCGATCCTGCCGGCAGGGAAGACCTACACATTCTGGGGCAAGGGGATCAGCCAGGGACACTCGGACGCGATCCGAAGAATTCCCGGAGTTCTGGATGCGCGTCAATATACCGTGCCCATTGCAAAGGCCGTTGAGCTTTCGCGAAACGGCGGAGAACTCTCAACTGATTCCACAAAAAGACATATCCGGGAATGCTTCGTCGTTGCTGAAGAAGGAGCCGACACGGATCGAATCAAGAACGACATCGTCACCATGCCCAATTATTTTGCCGGGTATCAGACAATCGTGAATTTCATCTCAATGGACGAATTGGAAGAAAATCACTCGGCAATGCCGCACGGCGGTTTTGTAATCCGCTCCGGGCAAACCGGATCGGACGCAGGCAATCGTCACACAATCGAGTACTCGCTTAAACTGGATTCGAACCCGGAATTCACGGCCGGAGTTTTGGTAGCCTACGCGAGAGCAGCTTTTCGATTGAATCAGGAAGGGAAGAAGGGATGTCTGACGCCCTTCGATATTCCCCCGGCTTATCTTCTCCCGATGAGCAGGGAAGAGATCATCAGAAAATTCCTGTAGAAGAACTTTATGATGCTCACTCACAAGATCAATACGTTCCTTGCGATGATTCAACGGGATTATTCAACATTCCATGCCATAATCATCGGCACTGTCATTTCGGTCCCGTCTTCTGTCGTATAACTTTCCAGATACTCCGTGGTTCCCCATACCGTAACCGACTGTCCCTCGTAAGGTACTGTTTCGCCTTCACTTAGATAATACTCGAAACTGATTACCGTATCCCGGCTCTCGACTCCATTATCGTATATCTGGAAATATACGTATTCGTCGTCTTGCCAAACATAGAAAACAGTGCCCGATATCTCGCTTCGTATGCTTGTATTCGACGCGCATGCATCATACAGTTCGTTGACCGAAGACGGTATGCTCTGATCCTTAAAGGCGCCTACACGAGCCAGACGGTTTTCCGCTGTTTCCTTTATATATCCGCTATTGAATGAACCGGTATAAATAATCTCTCCGCTACTATAGTTATATAATGTTCCTTGATTATGAAATTCCCCGTTTAAATATTCGCCTTCGTGGATCAACCGGTCTTGATATGCCGAATAGCCTTGCCCGTTGAGCATATCGTTCGAATAGATTCCGCCTTCTACGTGGCCGTCCTCCCAGATCGTCGTGCCCTCGCCGGTACAGTGTCCCTGCTCCCACTGTCCGTGATAGGTCCAGGCAACTCCATCACTGTTGTATGCAGTATATGACCCCGAGCCATGCGGCAACCCGTCCACAAGAGTCCCGGTATACGTTCCCGTTCTTTCCCCGAACGAAAACGTCAGCGTCAGCGTCTGGTCCGTAACCGTCATCGTTGTTTGTTGGGTTTCAGTCGATTGTTCAACGGTTTCAACTGTTGGAGGCATCGTCGGGTCCGTTTCCGTCTGTTCGACAGTCGTAGATTCCGCGATCTCTTCGATGAACCCCTCTATATCAAAATCATCGTCTTCCTTGTCGAAAATACCCATGTCATCGACGTCCAATTCGTCGTCATCCACAGTAAAGTCGTAATCTTCGTCATCAAGCGTCAGGACACCTTCCTCGGTCTTCGCGTCATACTCATATTCGCCGCGCAATTCATCAAACGCATTATAAAACGTTACCCGTCCGCTTGTTCGGAAACGCAGTATCTCGCCTTTATCCTCGTTGACCCATATCCCCTCGACCGAATCGCCGGTGTCGTCGCGATCGTTGTCGCTAGATGGGAAACACCCGGACAAAACGGCCGCCCCGGCGAGCAACAACACGCCGGCTACAATCCCGACCACCAGTCCGATCCGACTTTTCTTGGGTGTAAGAGCCGGATTTTCAGGTAGAAGCGAGAATTCTTGGGGCCGGACGGAATCGGGCGCGACGGTCGCTTTTACCGTCAATGGGTGGTTACAGTTTTGGCAGATCGTTTCGGTATCCGGAATAATATGCCCGCATTGTGTACAAAACATAATTGTGCTCCTTATACATCTTAGATAAATATGATCCGAGGATCATATCAACACTACATAGCTATTATTGTATCACATTCGGGCATCGAAAATATGATTCATAGAAGACGACCTGTTGAGAAAAAATGTTATTGATCTGCGGGCTCTGCCGAAGAAGAATCTCGATTATGTATTTTCTTAAAACTCAAGCAAAAAGAGATCGTGACCTATTAATCACGATCTCTTCTGGTGCGGGAAACAGGACTTGAACCTGCATGACCTTGCGATCACTAGCACCTGAAGCTAGCGCGTCTGCCAATTCCGCCATTCCCGCGGAACAGAATTTATAATACAATACGGGTAAAGAAATCGCAAGTCTGAGAGATCAATTATCAGCACTTTTATTTTGATCTGGTTGAACACAGTGCGGGCCTTGTTTTCGAGTGTTCATTGACATTGTTGTTTTGTGTTGTATCATTTTCATATGATTACGAACTACGTTCCGGTTTTCACTTAAATGATAAAGTTTAGACAGTTGGGAGACATTGAATGAAGATTTGCAGTAAATGCGGGGCGCCCAATTCTGACAAACGTCTTGTATGTATTGATTGCGGAGAAGTTTTGCCGGATCGTTTGTCCGTGAAAGAAGAAAGAGCATATCGCAAAGATCTTGAAGCGGATATGAATGATGCGGCTGATTCTTTTCGATTAAGTTCTTCGGATAAGACAGCCGGAGTCACATCAATAATCGGCATTATTGCTTCCGTAGTCGTAATGATCTTTTTAAAATCTGCTTTTGCGATATTTGGATTCGGAGCAATTTTTTTCTTTGCATTCTCAGCGTTCATGGCTTTAGCGCCCCGTTTGCTTTGGAACTTTAAGATGTTTACTTTAGGGTTTAAATTTGATGGTGAACCTGAACCAAACGGATGGTATTCAATCGGGCGCATCATCGCAGTTTGGGTGTTGATTGTTACAGGATTTTGTGTGCTGTTTATGATGATACAATCGGCGTCTTTAACTGTATAAGGGTATACGAACATGGGAAACAGAAAACTCACTGAGTTTAAAGAATTTATTTTCGGGAAGAAGGTCGCCGTTCTCGGTGTCGGAATCTCAAACCGGCCCCTGATTCGATACATACATTCACTCGGAGCAAAAATCACCGCATTCGACGTACTGGACCCGGAAGATCAGGTCCTGAAAAAGACGATCGCCGACCTTGAAGCGGAGGGAATTCATATTGACTGGTCCTGCGGCGAAGATTATCTCAAGAACCTAACCGGACAGGGATTCGAGATTGTTTTCAGAACACCGAAACTACGGCCGGACATTCCGGAAATCGTTCAGGTCGTCAAGGAGGGTGCTGTCCTGACTTCGGAGATGGAAGTGTTTTTGAGCCTTTGTCCCGCGAGGACGTTTGCGGTGACCGGAAGCGACGGAAAGACGACTACAACGACCTTGATCTCTCTATTTCTCAAGGCTGCCGGATACAAGGTCTATATCGGCGGTAATGTCGGGACACCGCTCCTTAACCAGATTGATAATATCAAAGACACGGACTGCGTCGTTCTTGAACTTTCCTCATTTCAGTTGATGACGATGAAAATTCCGATTGACAACGCAGTAATCACGAATATTTCTCCGAATCATCTGGACTTTCATATGAACTACGAAGAGTATATACGCGCGAAAACAAACCTTTTCACGACCCAGCCGTTTTGGGGCAGACTGATTATCAACGCCGATAATGAGATTACGCGCGTATTCAACGCGAAGGCGCGCGGCCGGGTAGCGTATTTTTCGTGGAATAAGCAGACGACGCTTCCCGGTACCTGTGAACAGGCAATCATTGATCATGCTTATGTAGAAGACGGCGCGATCTGGATATCTTCGGGCGGCGTGAAGACGCGTATACTTGCGATTAAAGACATCATTGTTCCGGGAAGACACAATGTCGAAAACTTCATGACGGCGGCTATGGCGGTTTTCCCGTATATCCGGCCGGAACACGTTTCGTCCGTGGCCCGCTCATTCACAGGCGTCGAGCACCGGATCGAAATGATCGCTACCATTAATGGTGTACGTTATTTCAACAGTTCGATCGATTCCAGTCCGAATCGAACGATTCACACCATGGAGGCGCTCGCCGATCAATCCGATCGCGGGGTATTGATTGCCGGCGGGAGGGATAAAAAATGTGATTACACCGGCTTGGGCCGGGCGATCCTTAAAGTTTGCGACCGCATTGTCCTGTGCGGAGAAAACTCGGATCTGATTTTGGCATCCATCGAGTCGGAATGTATCCCGGGCTCGTATCAGATCAAGAAAGCCGCCGATTATGACGAGGCGCTTCGGGTGGCGACAAATATGGCCAGGCCCGGGGAGATCGTCATTTTGTCCCCGGCCGGAACGAGTTATGATTTTTTTCGTCATTTCGAAGAGCGCGGAAACTATTTTAAAGAGTTGGTAAATAAACTCGCATCCGGTTTGAAACAGTGAAGTCATAAGAATTTTCATCGATAGGGAGTCCGGCGGCTTTAATTCCGCTATTGACTCATTTCAAATAATATGATAATTTGTACAACATCGGAAGAAATTCCGGTTGAACCTAGCCAATTATCGATTAATCAGCACGATGATAAGGATCAGTAGAAGAACCGTCCGGACTCCAGAGAACCGCTGTTTGGTGTGAAGCGGTGTCGGTCGATCTTTGAACTCACCTTGGAGTGTACTCGTTGAAAGCGCAAGCGAATAGACGGAGTCGGAGGCCGACCGATACAGCGGCAGGATATCAGACACTAGGTCTCGTATCCGGTGAGTGCGCCCTTCGGGCGAATTGGAGTGGTACCGCGGAAGTATACCTTTCGTCTCTTGTATTTAGAGACGGGAGGTTTTTTTATGTTCGAAAACATTTTCGCAAATCAAAGGAGGATTACGGATTGCCGATCGCTTAACGCGCGGATCGGCTCGATCCTTGCTTTCCTTTGATCCTAATCTTACGAAATCCGTCAAACTGAAAAGCAAAAACATGGAGGAAATAATAATGAATTACAAAAGATATGGACGATTCCCTCAAATACCGATACAGAACCGAACATGGCCGACAAAGACCATCGAAAAGGCACCGATCTGGTGCAGTGTCGATCTGCGCGACGGAAACCAGGCGCTCGAGGTCCCGATGACTCTTTCGCAGAAGTTGAAGTATTTCGAATTTCTGGTTGAGATCGGCTTTAAGACAATCGAGATCGGATTCCCGGCCGCATCAGAAACCGAATTCGATTTCGCACGTCACCTGATCGATAACAACTTGATTCCCGATGATGTGGCGATCCAGGTTCTGACTCAGTCCAGAGAACATATCATCGCAAGAACAATGGAAGCCTTGCGCGGAGCACCTATTGCGGTCGTACATCTTTACAATTCGACGTCAACCCTGCAACGCGATGTCGTTTTTAACTTCGGTACGAAGGAATGCATCGAATTGGCTGTTTCCGGTGCGAAAATGATCAAGGATGCGATCGAAAAAGACACGAGCCGAACAAAATGGATTTGCGAATACTCACCGGAGAGTTTTTCGGGGACAGAACCCGATTTTGCCGTAGAGATCTGCGACAACGTCCTCGATGTGTGGCAACCGACAGAAGAAAATAAAGCGATCATCAACCTTCCAGGAACGGTCGAGATGGCGTCCCCGAATGTATTTGCCGATCAAGTCGAGTACTTTTGCACGAACACTCGCTGGCGTAAGCAGATGATCGTTTCCATTCATCCGCATAACGACCGCGGAACAGCGGTTGCGGCCGCCGAGCTGGGGATGATGGCCGGTGCGGACCGCGTCGAGGGAACGCTTTTCGGAAACGGAGAACGCACAGGAAACGCGGATATCGTTACGATCGCCATGAATTTGTTTATGCATGGTATCGATCCGGTTTTGGATTTTTCGGACATGAATCGTGTAGTGGAAATGTATGAGGAATGCACGGGTCTTGAGGTCCACGTTCGTCATCCGTGGGCCGGGAAGCTTGTATTTACAGCGTTTTCCGGTTCCCATCAAGACGCGATCAACAAGGGTCTGAAACGCATGAAACAACATCCGGATCATTGGGAGGTGCCTTATCTGCCGATCGATCCGAGAGACGTCGGAAGAGACTATGCGCCGATCATCCGCATTAACAGCCAATCGGGGAAGGGAGGAGTTGCGTATGTCCTGGAAACCAACTTCGGCCTTCAACTCCCGAAGGCATTCCAGAAGGACTTCGGCTTGGTATGTACCGATTTGTCCGACAAGAAACATTGCGAGCTCAAACCCAAGGAGATTTTTGACCTCTTTGATGATATCTATATAAATGTCAAATATCCTTATGAATTGTCAGGATACAGAGAGGACTCGCTGGATGAAAATCACGTCAATGTTGAGGCGAATATCAATACGCCGGATGGCATTATTACAGTCCATGGTGTTGGTAACGGTTTGCTTGACGCGTTCTGTGACGGTATCGAAAAAGCATTGAACACCAAGTTTTCGATTACGTCATATCATGAGCACGCTATGGAAAGCGGATCGGATTCAGCGGCCATAACATATGTCGAAATCGAGAATAATCAAGGCGTGAAACATCTTGGGGCCGGAATCTCGAGTTCGGTCACCAAATCATCGCTTCGGGCCGTTGTCAGCGCCATGAATCGAATGATTAGCCAAAAGAAGTCGGATAACGTAAATTAGCAATCGTTTTATTTATTCCGAAACGATGTACGGGTCATTTCAAGCAAAATAAAAAGATCGAAGAATCGGTATAAAAGCCGATTTTTCGATCTTTTGCAATTTCTTTAGCCGATAGGAATTTCTAATTGAAAAAACGATATTGATTAAGCAAATAAACATCCGGAAAAGACACGGACAGGCATAATGTTTATGAATGCTACGTTTCTAAATGAAGAAAATCATTAAAGAACGAAAAGGAATCATCCGGTTGTGGTTAACCGGGGCAAACTGATTCATCATTTACCGGACTATGCGGAAAAACCGGTTTTCCGGTCCCTCCAATTAAACAAAACATTCATTTTAATTAATTACTGACGTTGTAATTTTTGTCCCTATTTTTCTTTTTACCATTATTATCAAATCACGCTCCTTTCACAATGCGCGTATATTGCTTGGTTTCTCTTGCATCTCCTTATAATGCGGGAATCAAATAGTCCATTATGACGCAATTTTCGACGAGCATCAAATTTTCTGATACAATATACCAAATATATAAAAATTGATTGGCGGGATAAATATGAAATGTTCGAAATGTCAATTTGAAAATTTGCCCGATGCTTCTCTTTGCGAATCGTGTGGTCAGGTTTTGGTTCCGGATATCTCTGAGCCGGGTTCCGAATCGGACAACACCGACATGGACATCATCGAGGCGAATGTTGAGCAAACCGATGGTAAGCCGGTATTTCTACCCGTCGACAAGACAGTGTTGGTCGACCCAACTGATAATCAGAACGCGAACGAATTATCGAACTCTTCTTCTCCTGTTCTTCCGGATAAGAAAAAAGCAGCTGTACCTTTTAAAGTGATTATGGCAGCAATCATTATCGCGGTTACGTTGATCGCGGTTTTAGGATTTGTTTTTCGCTATAAATTCCTCAAGATTATCAGTCCGGAGAAATATCTTCAGGTTTCATTGGGAAGAACGTTCTCAGACAAGAACCTGGCCGGGATCATCGACACAGGCAAATACGAGAATAAGCCGATTAAACAAGAGATTTCTGCCGAAATGGATGGAGTCGGCGGCGAACTTTCGGTTTTGTATGACGCAAAAGGTGAAAAAGCCCTTTTCGAGGCGATGATCCAACCGGACGGCGCGAAAAAATACGATGATAATTTACTCTATATATCCAGAGAAGTCATCGCTGTTTCGATTCCGGATGTGGTGACCGAAGCGGAATTTCTGACAATTGATCCGGAGACATTGGACGAGGATTTTGAAGAGCTCGGAATCGAAGAATCATTCACATCAGAAAACATCAATCAGGCTCTGGATATGTTTTTCGGTAAAAATCCGAAAGACAAAATGAACGTCGAAGAAACCAAGGAATATTACCGTCAAGCAAAATTCCTTGAAGAATATGCTGATTTTTCACAGGGAGAAACCGTCCGCGAAAAAATTGGCGGAAAAACGTATAAATTGGATACGATGTGCTACGAAATATCCGAAAAAGACGCAAATCGATATTTGCATGATATGCTCGATTCATATAAACAAACGGTTATGGACAAGATGGGCGGCATTTATCAAGGATACGAATGGAATAGTGTTCAAGATCGGATGGATTCTGCTTTTGACGTATTCGATGATATCCGCATCAATGGCGATATTAAAATGACTTTCTATATTGATAAAAACGATTATGTCCGAAAAATTCTTATTGATGATTTTGAGCTCGCATTGCCGAACGAGGAAGAAAAAATCGCGATCGAATATGAAATGCTCCTCGGCGGCAATAAGAATCCGACCGATGACATATCTGCCCTGGTTACTTTGGGTGTAAACGGACAGGAAGCGGAAATGGAAATGAATTGGGAAGAATCCTTTGAAAGCGGTGTCTTTCAAGGAGAACTTGAATGGATCTTTAGGGATAATCAGGATTCCGGGGACACATCCGTAACCATCGAACTCGAATGGGACACCAAGGACAAGAAGGGTGAGAATTTTAGCGCAGAGCTTTCGTTTGACAACATGGACGATGCGGTAATTAAAGTAACGGGCGCTCTTTCGGATAATAAAAAATCTACGACCTTCACGGACGGAGAACTTATGCTGATCGGCGACAATAGTGTATTAATTGACTTTGAATACTCGATCGCGATCATCGATCCGAAAGAAATATCGGTCGACCTAACCGACAGCATGTCGCTCATGGAATACGCCGAACAAGAGGGCCTCCTTTCTTCGGAATCGGATGACTGACGCAGGACGCGAATGTTGCTTCAACCCGCAGAGAATGCCGTTATTTGATTCCAACGCAACTGAATTATGGGATGGCGGATTCGCCGGTCGAGGAAGTCTGTGACGATGTTTCCGACTCCGTCATTAAAGTGTCCGTTGTTGTTGCGTCGGTCGCGAATGTTACCACTTTATTGTCCGAATCCAACTCGAAAGGATCCTTCTTCGTCATCTCGTCCACTCTTTCGATCCCGAGCATCTTTTTGTACTGATCTGAGTCAATCATCGGCAGAATCGAACGATACAGCAGGATGATTAGCAGCCCCAAAATACCGGCAATCAATAGATTGCGCAGGATATGGATCGTCTTTTGTTTTCTGAAACGACTGTCAATGTGCGCCTGAGTTGTATACCCGACGAGAACATAAATCCGATTGGCACTGGTTCGTTTCGGCAGCCTCTTCTTCTCATTCGCCCTGGTACGAAAATGGTTAACGATTCGCGAAGGGATATTTTTATAGTATTGTATTGTGTTTCTATACATAGAAATGGCAACAGCCTGTAATCGTTTGCCAAAACGAATGTACCAACCTGGATTGACCGGATTCATTGAATCGGAGTTTTGCGCAGACATTCGAACCCCTTCAATTGATTTTGCATCATTATAACATAATCAATGTGTATGCGGCGATTTCATAAACGAACAATCGTTTGACATCGCCATTTGCCAATGTTAGTATTGTTTTGAGCATACATTTTCTGTAAACGGAGGCTCTTATGGTTAACAAATATAAGTTTACCCGCAGCAATTTGGACCGTACGGTCGAGACAATCTATGAATACATAGTCACTTTCATTCGAAGTGAAGGGTATCCTCCGTCTGTGCGCGAGATATGCAGCGGTGTTGGCATTAAATCTACATCGACCATCCACGCGCATTTGAAGCGACTTGTTGAAATGAACCGGATCGAATACACTCCCGGAAAACGAAGAGCGATTATCGTTCCGGATCTCCAGCAGGAGAATGTCACTCACCTTCCGGTACTCGGCGCCATTTCTGCCGGTATTCCGATACTTGCTGATCAGAACATCGAAAGGACCCTGCCGATCTCGGCTGATTTTCTGTCTTCCGGAGAATATTTCCTTCTAAAAGTTCACGGTGACAGCATGATCAATGCGCACATCCTAAGCGGGGATTATGTGATCGTTAAACGTCAGAATACCGCTTCGGCGGGCCAGATTATTGTTGCGCTGATCGGTGATGAAGCGACCGTTAAAACATTTGCCAAAAAGGACGGGAAAACTTATCTCCAGCCGGAGAACGATGCGTATGCGATCATTCCGTTTGATAAGGGCGACTGTCAAATCCTGGGCATCGTCACGGGACTATTCCGATCTCAATTATGATTGGACCCTATTCCGGCGCAACAGAAATCGCGTCGAGCACCTTCACCGAATATATACTGAACCTCTTCTTCCGGTACGACGGAAGTGATCGATGATTTATAAATCAGGTTCTGAGTGTTGTCGGCATCCAGAATAATGGATTGGTTATCGAACCCGACAATAACGCCGCGTCTTCTCTCCCCTGCCACCAAATGGATCGTAACGATATTGTTGTTCTTTCTGCAGTTATTCAGGAATATTTCCTGCAAATTGGCGTTCTTAAATGATCGGAACGCCTCCTTCTGTCCCGGAGAATATTCGTTATCCGGGTCCGGATACTCGTGAATGACGCCGACCGAAGCCTTCCTGAATGAATTCGTGTGATACACCGCGATCACCTCCTCATAGAATTTCACGGATAGCGTATCACATCGAAAAAAACCTTTCGATAGGATATATACGTTAATTTCACTTGACAACATCATATTTACATGGCTTGAGAATGTATTGACGCATCTTCATGCCGGTCAACATACCGGATCGTTACGCATATCCGAGCGTTATTGAATCAATTATGACATCTTTATCATCCGGTGCGATCCAAATCGCTTCCTTCATTTTTTTGAACCATGTTAATTGACGTTTCGCATAGTTGCGCGTGCGTTGTTTAATCAAGCTTACGGTCTCCGAATAGGATCGCACCCCGTCGAAATACTCCGCGAATTCTTTGTATCCGATCGCTTGGATCGCCGTGGGTCCGATGAGTTCACCTTTTTCGAGAAGACTTAAGACTTCCTGTTCCAATCCCTTTGAAATCATCTCATCCACGCGGTGATCAATGCGCTGATACAAGTTTTCGCGCGGTATGTTCACGACAAAAACTTTAAACGGGTACCTTGGGCCGTGCAGAAGGGAACGTTCGCGATAAAGGCTCAATGGTTCATTACTCTGACGATATACTTCTAAAGCGCGTATGACTCGTTTGGCGTTATGCGGGTGGATTTTTCCTGCGCTTTCGGGGTCCACCCTCATAAGTTCCCGATATGCGGTATCACCGTTGTCAAGATTATACAGTTCGGTGACTTCTTCACGGGTCTTTGGAAGAACAGTAATCGGCGAATACTCGATCCCTTCGAAAAGAGAACTTGCATATTGACCGGTCCCCCCGCAAAATACCGGCAAAGTTTCGGCTTTCAGCAGTTTTTCGATGACTGCGTAGGCTTGTTCCAGATAGTTAGCAACAGAGAATACGCAATCGGTTCCGACGATGTCGATCAGATGATGATGAACCTCCTCTCTCTCCTCTTTCGTGGGTTTGGCTGTCCCGATGTCCATTCCCCGGTAGATCTGCATCGAGTCCATCGATACCAGTTCCGCGCATAGTTCCTTACAAAGAGAAAGCGCGAGCGCACTCTTGCCGACCGCGGTCGGTCCGCAAATGATCGGAATGTGCGAAATTTCTCCAATCGGTAATGTCAGTAACGGCGGCATCGCGATCTCCAAAGAAACGGTTCGGTTTTTGTGGAAGACATTACAGGATTCGTTTAAATTCCTTTTCAATAACTTTTCTGGAAAATCGAACGATGACCGGTCTTCCATGCGGGCATGAAAACGGGTTGTCCAGTATAGTCAAGCTGTCGATCAACGCGCGAATTTCTTGAGGATCCAATCGGTCATGGGCTTTAACGGCAGCCTTGCACGCTGCGGTTGCCATCGCCAGCAGGTATTTTTCATCCGATGCGTCAGTCTCGGATTTCAACGTTTCGGTCATATCGATAAAAACCGCAGTGATGCTTTTTTCCGGAAGAAATGAAGGAGCATAACGGATCGCAATCTCCCGTGGTCCTACACGATCAAAATCAAACCCGAGTCCGAGATACTTATTCCTGTTCTCGTCGACAAAATCCGAGTCCGAGGCCGTAAGAGTAACAACCGGCGGCGTGATTAATTGCTGTGACGGTATATTTAAGCGGTCACGCGAAGAATCTTCCTTAAGAAGTTTTTCATAGAGTACCTTCTCATGCGCCGCATGCTGATCTAAAACAATCAGATTGTCTTTCGACTCAAGAAGGATATATGTATTAAAAAGGGTTCCGATATAGCGGGCGTTCTTGATATCCGATAATGCAATTTCCCGGTCCCGGGCATTACCAAGTACGGCTTGGATTCGATCTGTTTGCATTTCGTCCCGAGGATAGTACGTCTGTTGTATAAGAATGTTCGGATCGGACGAATCGGAAAAAAGAACATTCTGGCGTTGAGCGTACGCGTATTGATCGACATAATCCCCTGACTGCTTTGTCTTATCCGGCCACGAAGGATAAATATCTTCGGCTTTCGTCGGTTCGGCAACATCCCGACGTTCGGGCGACGTCATCGACGGATCATCCGTGTTTTGCGTTTCGTTCTCAATCCGATTCATCGGGGCGCCGGAGTGTGACGATCGCGATACAAATCCCTCCGATCCGGTCAGCGCGTCCGGGATGAGGGATTCGTTCATCATCGCGCTCTGAAGAGCGTGGTAAACGGACCGGAAGATTTCCGAATCATTCCAGAATCGTACTTCTGCCTTCTGCGGATGTACATTGACGTCGATCAGTGCCGGCGGGACATAGATCATCAGTACAACAAACGCGAATTTTCCTCGCATTAGAAGCGTCTTATATGCTTCGTCAATCGCCGCCGAGATCGTTTTTGAACGAATGATACGATCGTTGACAAATATTGTCTGCTCACCTCTGCCGGAACGGGCAAGAACCGGCTTTCCGGCAAATCCGCGGACCTTGATCTGCTCGTTTGAGGAATCGATCGGAACGCAGCTGTCGACCACATCGCCACCGTAGACGCAATACAGGGCGGATCGCGGGTCGTTGTTGCCGGGCGTGTGAAGGATCTCTTTATCGTTCTTTAACAGTCGAAAAGAAACATCGGGACGGATCAGGGCGAACCGCTCGCACAATATGGTGACGTACTGTGCTTCCGTCTGGTCCTTTTTCAGAAACTTATACCGTGCGGGAACATTGAAGAAAAGATTTCGCACCTCGATCGTGGTGCCCCACACACCGGCATGCCGCTCGCGACGGATCGGCTTTCCGGCTTCAAGCTCTACCTTCGTTCCGTATTCATCGCCGACCTGCCGGGTCTTGAGGGAAATCATCGAAACCGCGGCGATGCTGGACAGGGCCTCCCCGCGAAATCCCATGGTCGACAAGTTTTCCAAATCATCAAGAGATGTGATTTTACTCGTTGCGTGGCACTCGAACGCGGCCGATGCATCTTCCTCATCCATTCCGCAACCGTTGTCCGTGACCCGGATCATCCTGATCCCGCCGTCCGTTATTTCGACGGTGATAACGGAAGCGCCTGCATCAAGGGCGTTTTCAACCAACTCTTTAACGACCGAAGCCGGGCGCTCGACGACTTCTCCGGCGGCGATGCCGTTGGCTGTCAATTGGTTCAGGAGTTTGATCCTACCCATTATGTTCCTCTTCCTGTCCGGAGTACAACGGTCTCTCCTTTTCCGCACGGTCGATCAACGCATAAAGTATGTTCATGGATTCCAAAGGCGTCATTTTTGTAATGTCCAGCGACAACAATTCGTCCCGGATCGGGTCTTTCTGAATGAAAGTTTTACGCAGTGTGAAAATATCCATTTGCTTGTTCATCGGTCTTCCGAATAAATTGTCATCGCTCCCGAATCGATCTTCAGTATCGGTGTTTTCAATAACCGGCGTTGTACCTTCACGGATTATTTTACTCTTTTCGAGTTCGATAAGCACCTTGCCGGCACGTAAAATAACATCTTCGGGGACTCCGGCCAGACGGGCGACCTCGATACCGTAACTGTCGTCGGTACCCCCGTACTCGATTTTATGCAGAAAGACAATTCTCCCGTCCTTCTCCTCAACCGCGACATGTGAATTGAATATGCCCGGGATCCTTCCTTCCATTGTATTGAGCTCGTGATAATGCGTCGCAAAAATCATTCGGGCGAACATCACGGAGGGGTCGGCTATGAATTCGAGTATCGACCAGGCGATCGCCAATCCGTCGAAGGTGCTTGTTCCGCGGCCGATCTCGTCCATCAAAATCAGGCTTTTTCGCGTGGCGTTTCGAAGGATCGACGCGGCTTCATTCATTTCGATCATAAACGTGGATTGGCCGGAGGAAATGTCATCCGATGAACCGATCCGCGTAAATATCCGGTCGACGACACCGATCCGGGCGTACTGAGCCGGAACATAACTTCCGATCTGAGCAAGCAGGACAATCAGCGCGACCTGTCGCATATACGTCGATTTTCCGGACATGTTCGGACCGGTCAGCACCATGATTCTTCGATTGTCTGCGTTCATCAGCGTGTCGTTCGGCACAAAATCCCCTGTCTGAAGCATTTTTTCGACGACGGGGTGACGCCCGGCTTCGATGATCAGATCGGAGGAACCGTCGATTACTGGACGGGTGTACGAATCGCGCTGAGCCAGTTCCGCTAAAGACGAAACGACGTCCAGGAGCGCAATATGATCCGCGGTAGAATAAAGTCTTTGAGCGTGCTCGGCGATACGGTTTCTGATGTCGTTGAATAACTCGTATTCCAGTGTCATCAATCGCTGTTGCGCGCCGAGTATCGTGTCTTCCATGCGCTTCAGCTCTTCGGTGATAAAACGTTCCGCATTCGCCAGAGTTTGCCTGCGGACATAATAATCGGGCACCGCGGAGAGATTGCTTTTTGATATTTCGATATAATAGCCGAAAACCCGATTATAACCGATCTTCAAATTGCGTATTCCTGTCTTTTCGCGTTCCGACGCTTCCGTGTTCAGGATAAAGTCGCGACCGTGTTCGGCGGCTTCCTTGAGGCGGTCGACTTCAGAGGAAAAACCGGATTTAATGATTCCTCCGTCTTTGATCGTGATCGGCGCATCGTCGTCGATTGAGGAGTCGATTAAAGCATAAACGTCGGATAAGTCGTCAAAATCCGGACAGCGGATCCCGACAACGCCCCGTGAAAACCGTTGTGCGGTCTTTCCCAGAAAAGGAAGTTTACGCAGCGTGTTCTTGAGGTGGATCAAGTCACGAGGACCGGCGGTCGCGAGCGATATTTTGGACGCGAGTCGTTCCATATCCGCAATTCCGGACATCGCCTCGATCAGTTCCTGACGATAGATGAACGATTCCAACATTTCTTCAATGGAGTCCTGACGCTCAGAAATTTGTCCTACGCTCACGAGCGGCTCGTCCAACCACCGGTGAAGGAGTCGGGCGCCCATCGAGGTAACGGTTTTGTCGATGGCCCACAGGAGACTGCCGCGCTTAGATTTTGTGCGGATCGATTGGGTCAACTCGAGGTTCGTGCGGGTCGGAACATCAAGCTCCATCGAGTCGGTGATCGAAAAGATCCGTATTTTCGAAAAGTGATTGACTTCAAATCGTTGTGTCTCGTCCAAGTATCGCAAAAGTGCGCCGGAGGCGGAGAACAGAAGCTGACGATCGTCGGTGTTTTTGCGGTCGGACGAGAATTCCGGGCGAAGTCTGGACGCATAATCGGAAGCAAAGTCCTTGTCGGGGCGCTCCTGGACGGTCAACGAAAACTGGACTTCTATGGTCCTCATAATCGGGAATTTTGAAAAGGCGCGATTACAGAGTATTTCTGATGGTGAGTATCTGGACAGCAGATTCATGAGTTGAGCGTCCGTGTTCCCGATCACAAGCTGGGTTGCTTCAAATGTCCCCGTCGCGATGTCCGCGATTGCTATTCCGTATTGCATTCCGAGACGGTATATCGATAGAATAAAGTTATTCTTTTTATCATCCAAAGAGGATGAATCCACAAGAGTTCCGGGTGTGAGAATCCGCGTGATCGCCCGCTTGACAATCCCCTTTGCGAGTGCGGGGTCTTCCATTTGATCGCAAATCGCGACCTTGTGCCCGTGAGATACTAGTTTCGCGATATAAGACTGCGCGGCATGATGCGGAATACCGCACATCGGCGCGCGTTTATCAAGCCCGCAGTCCCGACCGGTCAGCGCAAGCTCCAAAACCGCGGAAGCCGTAATGGCGTCATCAAAAAACATCTCGTAGAAGTCACCCAAGCGGAACATCAATATCGCGTCCCGGCATTGCTCCTTCTGTTCGAGGTATTGAAGCATCATCGGCGTGAGGCTTTCCCGGTTCAATGTATCATAAGTCAGCGGTTGATCATCCATCGGTAAAGTACTCCAGTTGCCCCTCGATTGAGAACGTTTTAGCCCGTATGAGTTTTACCATTGCTTGCTTCCCTTCGATGACCGGTCCGGTTCCGCCTTCTGAAATCAACGGATCAATGCCGCTCATCATGCCGTCGGGGATTGTAAAATTTATGAGCCGATTGGATGAAGTCCTTCCCGTAAACACCGTTTCATTGGTATGACTCACTCCCTCAATCAATATCTTTTCCGAATGCCCGACGACGGATTGGTTCGATGCGAGCGAATGGGCGTTCTGAAGCGCCAGAAGCCGCGAAAAACGGTCAGACACCACTTCTTCGGGTACGGGGTCGGAAAATGATGCGGCGGCTGTCCCGGGCCTCGGAGAGTAGATAAACGTGAAGGCGGCATCAAATCGCACCTGCTCCATCAGATCCAGTGTGTCCTGAAAATCCTTCTCGGTTTCTCCCGGAAATCCGACGATGATATCGGTCGAAACGGTTCCGTCCGGCACGCGCTTTCTGTACAGCAACGCAGTTTCAAGATAACGCTCGCGCGTATATCCCCGATTCATTCGCCGGAGAACGTCGTTACTCCCCGATTGAAACGGAAGGTGCAGATGCCGTTCAACGGACGGATGCGCCGCGATGATGTCGATCAGTCTGTCCGACAAGTCCTTCGGATGTGATGTCATGAAACGAATTCGCGAAAATAAACCCATCCCGGAAACGGTTTCCAAAAGGTCCGTAAAATCAGGGGCGCCCGCGATGTCCTTCCCGTATGAATTAACATTCTGACCTAAGAGCATCACTTCTTTGAAGCCCTTTTCGGAAAGCCCGCGTAACTGATCGAGAATCCGGTTGAACGCCCTCGAACGTTCTCTGCCGCGTGTATACGGTACGACGCAATATGTGCAAAAATTATTGCATCCGTACATAATCGGAACCAACGCCCTGAATGTGCGACGACGCAATACCGGCAGGTCATCGTCGTCCGGGAGATAATCTTCATCGGAGACCTGTCTGATCTTATCCCCCCTGCTGATCCGCTCATACAGAAATTCAGGAAGTCTGTGTATATCCTGTGGTCCGAACAGGATATCGACCTGAGAAAAACTTTTCTTTATCCTTTCCAGATCCTCCCGAATCTTCGTCATGCATCCGCACACGATGATCAGCATGTTCGGATTTTGGGCCTTCAAGGCCTTCCATGCTCCCAGATTTCCGAAAAGGCGATCCTCCGCATTTTCCCGGATTGCGCATGTGTTCATCAGCAATACATCCGGATTGTCGCCCGAATCTTCCTGAAATCCCATCCGCTCGAAAAGCCCGGCCATTTTTTCGCTGTCCGATTCGTTGAGTTGACAACCGTATGTGCGGATAAAGTACGTCGGAACGCGGCCGAGCATCAAAAAATGCCGGCTCAATAAATCACAATAATGCTCTTGAATAATCAGATCTTCCTTCGATACAATGACAGAGGACACACGTTCACCCCACTGAAAATCAATACAGATATCATATCAAAACAAGGGGTGTTTGGGAAATGGACAATTATCGGTTAGAATGTACAATAGTCCCGCGGACGGAGGTGTGATCTTGTCATGTAAGCGCCGGATTACCGGAATTATGTCTTTGACTCTGATCATTTTACTGGTGACCGGTATGGCTCAGCCGATCGGTATTCCTTCATGTTCTTCCGTGGCGCTTTGTCCGGTATTTTCTTCCGCCAAGGGAGCCGTACGGCATGAAACCGAATTACTGGACGAATCACCGGATGGTCTTCCGGATATCGACGGCCGGTCGTTTCTGCTTTTCGATGCCTTATCGGATACGTTTCTGGTCGGTAAAAACTGCGACGAAAAAACGGATCCTGCCAGTATGACGATGGTTATGACGGTCGTTTTGGCACTGGAGAATTTAAAGCAGGACACTATGATTACAGTTACGGCGGACATGCTCGAATATATTCCCCCCGAGTATGTTCGCCTCGGATTGATTATTGGCGAGGAAATATCCGTCCGCGACTGCATATACGCATCGTTGTTGATGACCGCAAACGACGCGTGCTCCGCTCTCGCGTTTGAAATCTCCGGTTCGCGGGAAGACTTTGCCAAACTGATGAACGAAAAAGCGGAGGAATTCGGTTGTAATGATACTAATTTCACGAATCCGATCGGCTACCCGGACACCGGACATCATACCACGGCTCATGATATGGCTTTGATTATGAAAAAGGCATTGGAAAACGATACGTTTTCGGAAGTCTCGGAAACAGCAACCTATGTCGTTTTGCCGACGAACAAATATGCGGATACAAGAACCCTCAATAACGGAAATCGTTTTGTTTCGACAACAACGTATTCGTATGATAAATTTGTCGCCGGGAAAACCGGTTACTCCGAAATATCCGGTCAGAGCATCGTCGCGGCCGCACGCAGTGATGACAGGACACTGATCGGAGTGATATTCGGAGCATCCGATCCCGAATTGCGATACTCGAATCTCATTGATTTATTTGAATATGGTTTTTTGCAATACACGACAACATTCAATGATGTATCCGAATATGAATCGGATATCAGCGAAGTCATTGATCGAATAAACGTAACCGTGAAAGAAATCGGTATGATAACAGCATCTTCCGTGACCGAACTTCAACCGTTTATTACCGTCCCGTCCTCTCGTTCTTTAGCAGGCTACAGCACCGGACTTGATTTGTCCGAAGTGGTGGTCGATCCGAATTCGGAATCGCAGGATCTTATCATACCGGTATATCGTCAATACGCGGACGGGATCCGAATGGTCGTCGGTACAGTGAATGTTCATGTGGTTAAGGAATCTGCGATTATCGAGAACGATGTCGATGATCGTAGCCGGTCAGAAAGGATCCGGGATATAATCAGAAAAGCCGTTATTATCCTTTTGATGCTTTCGGCACTGCTCATCGCACTGGCCATTTTCCTTCGGATACAGAAACGCAGAAAATCATTAATGAACAGGAAAAATACCAAGGTGTTGTAAGAAGCCCCGGAAATACTTCGGACAAAGCGGTTTCTTTTTTCCGTAAAAGCCTTATTCCCCGGAAATCGTCAATCCCTCGATGCGAAGAGACGGCGATCCGATTATGCCGGCTCCGGCCGGATTGAAATAAAGGTCATCCGCAACCGAGACGACAGAATGAAGCAATTTAAAATAATTCCCGGATACGGTGATCTGGTCAACCGGACGGTCCGGTATTCCGTCAACGACGAGAAATCCTTCGCATGAAAGAGAAAAATCTCCGGATATTTCGTTTGCTCCGGCATGAAGGCCGATCAAATATTTGATGAATAATCCATTACCCATGTCCGCAAGCAGAGATTCCCGGGATGATTTTCCGGGCACGATATAAAAATTAGTCGGGCCGATATCGATCGAACCTTTGTACCCCGAGCGAAATCCGTTGCCCGTTGACTCGATTCCTGCCGCTGCCGCAGTCTTACGGTTGTGCAAATATGTCAACAAAGTACCCTTATCGATCAACAATTTGTCCCGCGCGGAAACGCCTTCCGAATCAAATGGAAAGGACATAAACGAATCCGGATGGCTTGCATCATCACGAAGATCGACACATTCGGAGGCGATTTCTTCTCCGATTTTACCGTCAAGAAGCGAAAACCCCTTCTGGACCGCTTCCGCAGAGAAAACGCCACTGAAAGCGGTCAACATGTCCGCAGCCGCGCGGGCATCCAGGACCACAGAATATTTCCCGGAACGAATCGGCGCGGCACCGAGCTTGCTGAGCGCGTCTTCGGCGGCTTCCTTCGCTAGAGCGGAAATATCGATTTTATCGGGATCTCTTCCAATCCATAGACAGAAACCGGTTTTGGTCTGACCATCGGCAATACATCTGGAAGTTGCGAACACAGAAAGAATATTGTAAACAGAATGGCAGTTTAAACCTAACGAGTTTCGTATCGCCTGAGCCCCGACATTATAAGATAAAAAAAGTTCATCGACGGCAACGATCCTCGGATCATACTTAAGTATGGCATCTTCCAGTGCCAATGCGGTCTTCGAAAAATAGTCGAAGTCCTTTTTATCCAGTTCCGCGGAGAAATTATCTGCTTTCGGATAATCTTTTTCACCCTCGAAAAGCGTCTCGTGCTCTTTGTTTTCTAAAACTTCGCTGTTCTCGCGAGCCTTTTCGAGAAGAAAACGAGCCGCGTCCTCGTCGAAGACTTCCGTGAAAGAGTACCCCATCTGGTCGCCTATACGACCGCGAAAGGATAATCCGGACGTTGACGACGACTCGAATAAAACAATCTTATGTTCATGAACCTGCAGTTGAACGGATTCCTCCCCGCTGAAATACACTTCGGACTCGGTAAAACCGGCTGAAGGAGACTGACTCAAGAGTAGTTCGATGAAGGAATCCGGTATTTCGATTCTGGTGCTCATATATCGTCCTTTTGACCTCCAACCGTAATTTCGGATACGCGTATCGTCGGTTGTCCGACATTGGTCGGAATATGACCGCTTGAAGCCCCGCACATTCCCTGAGCGAATTTCCGGTCGTTTCCGACACGATCAATGTTGAGAAGAATATCGTGCCCTTTCCCGATCAGCGTTGCCCCTCGAACCGGCTCGGCCAGTTGACCGTTCCGGATCATATAGGCTTCGTTGACAGAAAAATTGAATTCTCCGGTTGACGGGTCAACCGATCCGCCACCCATATTGGCGGCGTAAATACCAAACGGAGTATCCGCGATGATTTGTTCTTTTGTATCGGATCCCGCATCGATGAACGTGTTGGACATTCGGGAAGTCGGCGCATATTTATAGTTCTGTCTTCTTCCCGCACCGTTCGGGACGGTGTTCATTCTCCTTGCTCCGATCCGGTCGATTAAATACCCCTTGAGCATTCCGTCTTGGATCAGAACGTGGCGCTCCGGAACGACCGCTTCGTCGTCTACAGTAAATCCGCCCCATTCGCCGCCGAGGGTCGGATCATCTATGGCGTTGACGACGGAGGAGGCAATTTGCGTGCCGATTTTTCCTGTAAAGACAGATGCGCCGATTCCGACCGCGGAAGCTTCCAACGCATGCCCGCACGCCTCGTGAAATATAACACCACCAAAGCCGTTTCCGATAACAACGGGAAACCGACCCGAGGGGCAAGGCCCGGCCTTGGCCATCGTCACGGCGATGCGGGCGGCTTCGTCTGCAAGTTCTTCGATCGGAAGCGATTTAGTAAACTCAAAGCCTCCGTTTCCGCCCGGAGCGAAATATCCGGTCTGCTTCTCATCCCCGAGTGTTGCGACGGCATCGATCATAAAACGCGTGCGAACGCGCTGATCCGTAACGTAATCACCTTCCGAGTTGGCAATCAGAACGCTGCGTTCCATGTCTGAATAAGAAGATGTCGTTTGAGTGATGATTTCGTTATAGGCCTTTGCCCGTGATGAAGCAAGTCGAAGAATATCGGATTTTTCCTTTTGAGCGACCAGAAGCGGCGATATGACCGGCTTGCTCGAAAGATAATCAACCCTTCCGTTCAAAGAAATATGACGGGGCTGCGGATCCTCCAGAAGAGATCGGGAAGCGTTTTTTGCCAAACGAATCAAAGTATTTTCGCTCAGATCGTTCGAATATACATAAACACTGCGTATTCCCATAAGAACCCGGATACCCACGCCCAAATCGATCCCGGTGGAGGCGTTTTCGATAATGCCGTTCACTGCCGACAGTGACGATGATTTTGTTCTTTCGACGTACACTTCCGAAAAGTCCCCGCCGTAAGCAAGGGCAGCCGTCAGAACACGTTCGATGACGTTTTGATTCAACATAGTTGCTCTCCGTATGAGTTTCTCTCCGCTTTGATCGTTAACAGGATCGAAAAGCCGGCGGATTCAGCCTTCTATTTATAGGTTCTGATGATCTTCTTGGATGTGGTCTTATCAAACTCGGTGTCCCGATAAACGACCTTGCGGATCTGCTTATAGGAAACCAGTTGGTCGTTTACCTTTCGGGATTCGGCTTCAAGAAGCGACTGGATTGCATCGGGATCGGGATTATCGCCTAACTTCTCGCGGACTGCTTCCATATTCGGGAATATCGTCGCGGTTACAATGATATCATCATGCATATCGTCTTCACCGGTCACAAGCGATTCGGTAATGAAGGGCGATCTGGACAGGAGGCCTTCGATTTCTTCCGGGAAGATATTCTTGCCGTTTTTGGAGATGATGACGTTCTTTTTCCTTCCGGTAATGATGACAAAACCATTCTCGTCGATATACCCCAAATCTCCGGTGTGAAAATAACCTTTGTCGTCGATCGCTTCATGCGTCGCTTCATCGTTCTCGTAATAGCCCAACATGACGTTCGGTCCTTTTCCGATGATTTCGCCGATGCCGTTCTCATCTTTATCGATGATCTGAATGTGAACACCGGGAAGCGGCAGTCCCGCAGAACGGTCGTTGAAGTCAACGTCCCGGTTGAGCGCCAAAATCGGCGCACACTCGGTCAGGCCGTAGCCCTGTATACAAAGAAATCCGAGTTTCTGCATGTCCGACAGGATCTTCGGGTCAATGCCCGCGCCGCCGGATATGAGCATTCTGAGGTTTCCTCCGAATCCGTCATGTACGGCATGAAATAACTTGCGACGCTTATCAATACCGATCGCCCTCAGTGTCTGGCTGATCGCAAGTCCCAGTTTGAATTTTCTTGCCATCTTTTTGTCGGCGGTGGCCTTCTTCATGATCGCGCGATGGAACATCTCGAGCATCAGCGGAACCGCGAGAATGACGGACGCCTTGGCTTCCTTCAGGTTCTGGGTAATGTAACGAAGCCCTTCGCATTGAGCGATGGTTGAGCCTCTATACGTCTGACACAGAAAGCCGCAGGTGCACTCATAGGTGTGGTGGATCGGCAGTACGGACAGAAAAACATCGGACGGATCGATATAGACCATCTTGCACATCCCTTCGAGGTTTGCGCAGATATTGCGTTGGGATAGCATAACGGCCTTGGATTTGGCGGTCGTTCCGCTCGTGAAAAGCAGGATCGTCATATCCTCCGCATTGATTTCGGCATCAAGAAAGTCACGGTTCCCCTCTTCAAGCAATTTTTTACCCTTTTCGAGAAGGTCCCAAAAATAGTGCGAATTATCTTTCGGATCGATGTTATCCATGCAAATCAGATGCTTGACCGTACTGATCTGATCTTTGATCTCGTCGATTACCGGCTGTTTTGAAGAAGAGTAAACCACAATATCCGAATAGGACCGGTTTAGTAGGCTGGCGATCTCATGAGCGGGAAGCTCCTTATCGATCGGAACGACGACGCCCGTACCGTTTGTTGTCGCCAAATAAGTAACGTACCATTCATATCGGGTCTCCGACAGGATGGCGACACGGGAGCCTTTGCCGGAAAGTTGAACCAATGCTGTACCGAGAGCATCGACGTCGGCGCCGAAGGTTCTGTACGAAACATTCGTGTAGGGCTCTCCCCTGTTCTTCTTGATCATGAAAGCGGCTTTATCGTTAAAAAGTTTGACACTCTGCCGGAGCATGTCCCGTAAGTCTTTGATTTCACGGACCTCATAATACGGAATGTTTTTCATCTTCGAAAATCTCCCTTCAACATGTCGCTGGCAAAAAAATATGCTTTCAGTATAAACGAAGCGGCATGTCGATTCAATGCCGTGCGGAGCCGTTATCCCGGAAGAACATATTGCGAAAGTTTTTTTCGGAGTAACTTCGGATTTATTAAGACTTCGCCCAAACGATTCCAGAATTGATCGGAGTGATTGAGGTAATAAAGGTGTGTCAGCTCATGGAAAAGAACATACTCGAAAAGTTCGTCCGGCAAATGATCCAGATAACCGTTCAGCGAAATGTTTCCGAGAGAGGAACATGAACCCCAGGAGGTTTTCGAGAAACGAATGAAGATTCGTTTCGGCTTACGGCCGTCATAGCCGGATAAAAAGGAAGCCGCGCGCAACCGTACGCGATCGGCCAGCAAATGTTTGTCTTCATCGGGGCAGGCCGGAAGCGCGGTTTTTTTGGATAGGGCGGCAATACGTTTCAATATCCAATCATGCCGCAAATCAATAATCTCGTCGGCGTATGCAAGCGAAAAATATCCCGGTGCCATAAGATGGACTTCGCCGAGTGCCGTAAGGCGGATGACCGCGCTTTTTCTTTTCGAGCGCGTCAGGCGGTACGGAATTCGATTAACCGGGGATACTCTGTCGCTCGTCACGGATTTACCGGAATAAGGCCTTCGGATCATGCGTCACATTCCGGGTATTTCGCGTATCCTTTGGAGATTGCCAGTTCTGCGCGTTCTTTGGCCTTGCCTCCGAGGGCGAGCTGATCCGAGATGAAGTTCGGATGAGACTGCAAAAATGCCTCCATATATCCGGAAGGACTGTTCATGAAATCCGTTACCATAAGAAACTGAGGTTTTGTGATTTTATTCATCTCGAGGGCTTTTGCGAAAAACTCCGGTTTGATCTGCGTGAGGGTATGAAGAGACACACCTTCAGATGCGAGGTTATCGGCTCCGCCCTGTAAGCGGTCGACAACCGCGAGCGTATCGGATATCGTCGCGGAGCACTCGCGAATGACCGGAATCCAGACCCGTGTGTAGCTTGACGCCTCGGTAACCAGGTCTACGATGTGCAACGACTTTTTACCGGACAGATCCGCTTCAAAAGCGTGGACGGTGTTTGCAAAATCATCGGTCGAATAGACGGCCTGGAAATCCTTAAATATCGATAAGTGCGGCTTATGAAGAAAATATGCGGGAAGCATCGAGAAGAAAAAGTCGCGGCGTTCTCCGCCGGAGATGAAATCAAAGGATAGACCTTTCGCCTTTTCGACGAGCATATCGATAACGGTTCTGTAGGAATCCGAACGCTCGTAAATCATGAGCATATGGTCCAGAAGAAGTTTCGGAAAAATGTTTCGATCACTGCTTGAGGCCGCCTCAATGATCGATAGGAGCTCCAGCGCTTCACGCTCACTGCCCAAAAGAAAATGCGTGTTGATATAAAATGGTCCCAGACGGCCGGACGCGTACCAGAAAGGAGTTTCCGGATCGCTGACGCGTACGGCGTCCGTTGCGAAAAGCGAATCGATAATGCGGTTTTCCATGATTGTTACCTCCATAATTCCAGTGTTCCGACGATGTCGGACAGCTCGCTGATATTGTTTGTTTCCGCGTACGCGCGAAGATCACCTGCGATCGTTAGCGGGGTTTCCGGATGAATCATCAGTGCCGTTCCGATCTCGACGGCTGACGCGCCGGCGATCATAAACTCCAGAACGTCTTTATAGTTCATCGCTCCGCCGCAACCGATGACGGGAATATCCAACACACGGTGACATTCACTGACCATCCGCAAAGCGACCGGCTTGATCGCGGGTCCGGAAAGGCCTCCTGTATTATTTCTGAGTATCGGGCGACGCGTCCGGATATCGATCGCCATGCCCAGAAGCGTATTAATAGCGACGACGGCATCCGCCCCTCCCTCTTGAGCCGCAATGGCGGTGTCGGCAATCGATGTAACATTTGGCGTCAATTTCACCCATAGCGGAAGCGAAGTAACGGTACGGACCTTCCGGACCAAATCGCGAATTTCCTTCGGGGAAGATCCGATGATCATACAGCCCTCTTTTACATTCGGGCAGGACAGATTCAGCTCAAGCGCATCGATCTTGCCGGAATATTCGTTCAGCCGGGATGCCATCCGGATATAATCCTCCGTACTGTGTCCCGCCACGTTGACAATGACGCGCGTCCCCAGCGATGCCATGAAATCAAGGTCGTTTTCGATGAAATAATCGACGCCGGGGTTTTGAAGACCGACGCTGTTGAGCATTCCGGACGGTGTCTCCGCAACCCGGCATCCGTCGTTTCCAGCCCGGGGTAACGGTGTGAGTCCTTTGGAACAGATTCCTCCGACTTCAGAAAAATCGATGTAACCGGACAGTTCACGCCCGAAGTTGCAGGTGCCTGAGGCAAGGAGAATCGGGGATGATAAAGACAATCCGGCAATCTTTGCTTGTATGCTCACCATATCACCTCCCGCGCATCGAAAACAGGTCCGTCTGCACAACAACGTTTATTGTCATAGGCGTGATCTTCTTTCGGGCTCTTGATCTTACACGTGCAAACCAGGCACATACCGACTCCGCACGCCATCCTGCGCTCAAGCGAGACATAGCAGGAAAGACCTTTCATAAAAGCCCACTCAGAGACTCTTTTCATCATAATATCCGGTCCGACGGTGAAAACCGTTGCCTCCGAGATTTCGTCGTCACCAAGGCCTTCCAGAGCATCCAGAACGTTCCCGTGTATACCGATATCACCCTTGTCCGAGGTGACGATAAACTGATCCGCACAAGTTTTAAACTCGTCAATCAGACAAGTCTCTTCGCTTGATCGAAATCCCAATACGCTCAATGTCGGAATCTTATTTGATCTCGCGTGAGATAATGCAAAATACAGCGGATATACACCGGTACCTCCGCCGACAAGAATTAACTTCTTAATACCGTCAACGGGGAAAGGATTCCCCAAAGGGCCGAGTACGTCCACTTCCTGCCCCGGCTCATAGGAACAGATATCGCGGGTTCCTTCACCTACCACCCGAACACCAATAGAAAAATATCCTCGCTCCGGATCGGTCTCACATACGCCGAAAGGACGCTTAAGAAGCTGATGACATGATATATTCACAAAATGTCCGGGTATCGCCGAAACGGCGATTTCAGGGCAATCGAACGTCAATAGAGACGAATCCTTATTGATTCTTCTTGTAAAAACGAGCCTCGCTTTATATTCCTTTTTCATCTTGTCCTCTACTTCATCAACATATTGTTTTCGGGGGGTAATTCGTTTCTGGGAATCGACTGTGTTCTTGTTTCTGAAACGATGCCCGAAAAATCGGAGATTTCAAAGGAGGTCAGGTCTGTGGGTTTCATATCCGTCTCCAAACACTCAATAACCGCGACAAGCGTGTCCAGCGAAGTGATAATCGGCACGCCGTGTTCGATGCACGATCTTCTGAGACGAAAGCCGTTACGGATCATTACTGAAGCGTTCCCCTCCGTGTTGACCAAAAGCCGGATTCTTCCGCTTTTGATGAGATCCAGTGCGTTCGGAGAATCCTCCTCAATCTTTCGGACGGTGTTCGTCGGTATTCCGTACCGGTTCAGATAATTTGCCGTACCACCTGTCCCGTAAAGATTATACCCGAGACGATTGAGTTTGTCCGCAAGAGGGACCAGATCCGATTTGTCACTATCACGCACCGTGAGGAATATCCCCGAATTCCGTGCAGGAAACTTGAATCCGGATGCCAGAATAGCTTTGAACATGGCCTCGGAGTACCGGGTGGACAGTCCGAGCACCTCTCCGGTGCTTTTCATCTCAGGCCCGAGACTGGCGTCGACATCATGAAGTTTTTCGAAAGAAAATACAGGCGCTTTGATCGCGTAAACCCACGGATATCTCGCATACAGTCCGGATCCGAAAGGAAAGACCTTCAGCTTGGCGCCGAGCATGATCCGCGTTGCGATGTCCACGATCGGTATTCCGGTCACCTTGCTGATATAAGGAACCGTCCTCGATGATCTCGGATTGACCTCAATCACATAAACTTCATCGTTATAAAGAATGAACTGAATATTGACAAGACCGATCACACCGAGGGCAAAGGCAAGCTTCCTCGTATACCCAATGATAATTTCACGAATTTTTTCGGGAATGTATGCCGGAAAGATTGATATGGAGTCGCCGGAATGGACTCCCGCACGTTCAAGATGCTCCATAATCCCCGGTATTAAAATATCCTCGCCATCGCATACCGCATCGACCTCGAGTTCAATACCGCGAAGATATTTATCGACCAGAATAGGGTGTTCCTGCTCGACAAGATTGATGATTCGCATGTACTCGTTCATTTCGTCATCGTCATTCACGATGGCCATTCCCTGACCGCCTAATACATAGGAGGGTCGGACGAGGACCGGATAGTTGAGTTTTGCGGCGAGCGTCAAGGCTTCTTCAACCGTAAAAACCGTTCCGCCTTGAGGCCTTTTGATGTCGCACTCCTCAAGAATTTTATCAAACCGCTCTCGATCCTCCGCAGCGTCAACATTATCCGCAGAAGTCCCGAGGATCCTAAAACCCATATCCGAAATTGCTTTAATGAGCTTGATCGCGGTCTGCCCGCCGAATTGACAAATGCACCCGTCGGGTTTTTCATTTTCGAGGATCGCCCGGACGTCGTCTTCGGTAAGCGGCTCAAAGTAAAGCCGATCCGACGTATCGTAATCGGTGGATACGGTTTCGGGGTTGTTGTTCGCGATGATTGCCTCGTAACCCATATCGCGCAAAGCCCGGACGGAATGAACGGAGCAGTAATCGAACTCAATCCCCTGCCCGATTCGGATCGGACCCGATCCGAGTACCAGGACTTTCTTTCTATCCGTCCGTTCGGATTCATTGAATGTGTCGAATGTCGAATAATAATATGGAGTAATCGCCTGATATTCTCCCGCACAGGTATCGACCATTTTATAGGTGTGAAAAAGGCCCGAAGACTTCCTGCGATTACGTATTGTTTTCGCATCAGACTTCGTTAAGCGTGCAATATACGAGTCGGTGAAACTCATTTTTACTGCTGCGGCGAATAAATCATCCGGAAGTTCACGGCCCCCTTCGCATCGAAGCAGCGCATCCTCGATATGAACGATATTGGCAATTTTCGAAAGAAAAAATTTATCGACAAGAGTCATCCGATAGATCTCTTCGATCCCGTGATTTCGCCGAATATATTCGGCCAGAAAGAAAATCCGCATATCCTCAACAATAAGCATATGTTCGAAAAGCGCTTCGTCCGAAAGTTTGTTGATCCACGGCACAAAAAGACCGCCGATATTCATCTCCAGAGAACGCACAGCTTTCATTAAAGCACTTTCGACCGTATTGCCGATTGACATGACCTCGCCGGTCGCTTTCATTTGTGTGCCGAGTGTTTTTTTCGCTTTAACGAATTTATCAAACGGAAACTTCGGAATCTTGGCGACGACGTAATCGACGGCCGGTTCAAAACAAGCTTTGGTTTTTCCGGTGACTTCGTTCGGAATTTCATCAAGCAAATATCCGCAAGCGATTCTGGCCGCGACTTTGGCAATCGGATAACCGGTCGCCTTGGATGCTAAAGCCGAAGAGCGTGACAGTCTCGGATTCACCTCAATGACGGCGTAATCGGGTTTTGTCGGATGTTGGGCAAATTGAACATTGCAGCCCCCTACGATCCCGAGCTCCTCTACAATCCGCAAAGCGGATGTACGCAAGCGTTGATACTCGGTATCGGATAGCGTTTGAGCCGGAGCGACGACGATTGAGTCGCCCGTATGAATACCGACCGGATCCAGATTCTCCATCGAGCAAATTGCGACCTTATTGCCCCTTTCATCCCGAACCGCTTCAAATTCGATTTCCTTCCACCCGGCAATACTTTTCTCGATGAGAACCTGACCGACGGGACTGGAATCAAGGCCGAGTGTGGCAATCTCGATAAGGTTGTCCTTTGAAGACGCGATACCGCCGCCGGTACCGCCTAAAGTATAAGCCGGACGAACAATAACCGGATAACCCAAGACATCTGCGATGCGCAGGCAATCATCGATCGAATTTGCAGTTTCCGAAGGCACGCAGGGTTCGTTGATCCGAAGCATCGCCTCCCGAAACTGCTCGCGATCCTCGCCCATTTTGATGCTTTTCGCAGAAGTTCCCATCAAAAGGACACCGTGGTCGGAAAGAAAGCCCGAGTCGTTAAGTTGCATTGAAAAATTGAGACCGGTCTGACCTCCCAATGTTCCAAGAAGTCCGTCTATATTTTCATTTATGATAATACTCTTGATTACGTCAATCTGGAGAGGCTCGATATAGACCCTGTCTGCGATTCCCGGGTCGGTCATTATGGTAGCGGGATTACTGTTGACGAGGACGACATAAAACCCCTCTTGCTTCAGTGTTCGGCAGGCTTGTGTACCTGCATAGTCGAATTCGGCGGCCTGACCGATGATGATCGGTCCGGATCCGATGACCAACACCCTCTTTACGTCCGTTCTTCTGGGCATAGGTTCCTCCGTATTTTAATGCCGGTTATGGAAGGATTCAAAAGCGATCCATTATTCGTTTCGCTTTCTTCCGAGTGCGGCATTCAAGTCTTCGCGCATGCGAATCGCCTCGTCGCGGGTCGCCATCGCAAATTCTTCTTCTGACAGGTCATTTCTTTTTTTATACGCGCACATCAAACTCCTTGATGCATTTACGACGGCACCGTCGCCCCGGTCGGTAAATGCACAGGCTGCGGAATCCGCGTCTCCTCCCTGTGCGCCGTATCCGGGCACCAGGATAAAAGCGTGCGGCATTCTCTTCCGAAGAATCTTTGCCTGCTCGGGCCACGTTGCCCCGACGACGGCGCCGACAGAACTGAGTCCGCTCTCGCCGATGAGAGTGCTCCCCCATTCTTTGATCTTATCCGCTACGGCCTCGTAAAGCGTTCGCCCGTCTTCGAGCTTCTGATCCTGAAAATCTCCCGCGGAAGGGTTCGAGGTTCGCACCAGGATAAACATGCCTTTTCCCTCATCCTGCGCAACCTTGATAAACGGTTCGATCCCGTCGATTCCGAGATATGCGTTCAACGTGATCGCATCGGCATCAAACATCGGGACATGACTTCCGTCGATCAGTGTCGTTTTACCGATAATTCCGGCCGCATAGGATTCCGCCGTCGCTCCGATGTCGTTTCTTTTCGCGTCGGCAATAACAATCATTCCTTTTTCACGCGCGTAGTCGATGGTGCTCTTAAGCGTCTTTATTCCTTCGATGCCGTACATTTCATAATAGGCAAACTGAGGCTTGACCGCGGGTATAATGTCGCAGGTCGCGTCGATCAACGCCTTGTTGAATTCAAGGATCGCCATCGCGGATGCGATTTGAACGTCCGGCTCTTTTTCTGCCCATGCGGTGCGGATTGCGCCCGGTACATAATCGAGTTTGGGATCGAGTCCCAACACGGTCGGATTATTCAGTTCTTTGATCCTGGCGGCGAGGCGGTCAGCGAAGTTCTTCATAGGTCAGTCTTCCTCCCATTACGGTAAATATGCACTTTCCGAATAATTCGTTTCCGTGAAAAGGGGTGTTTCTCGATTTGCTGAGCATTTTATCCTTGTCGAAAACAAACGGATTCTCAAGATCAAAGCATGTAATATCCGCCGGAGCGCCGATATCAAGTGTTCCGCGACCGAGTTTGAGTATCGAGGAAGGCTTTTTTGACATGCACTCAATCAATTGCGACAGGGATAATCTTCCGGTCCGGACCAGATGCGTGTATCCGAGCGCAAACGCGGTCTCGAATCCGACGATGCCGTTCAGTGCCAATGAAAACTCGATCTGCTTATCGTCCTGATGGTGCGGAGCGTGATCGGTGACGATGATATCGATCGTACCGTCCGCAAGACCTTCAATTACGGCCTGCCGGTCATCCTCCGTGCGAAGCGGAGGACTCATCTTCGCGTTCGTATCAAAGCCCGTGCAGGCCTCCTCCGTGAGCGAAAAGTAATGCGGGCAGGTTTCGGCGGTCACCTTGACTCCGCGCGCTTTCGCGTCACGAATCACTTGAACCCCCGCTCGATTGCTGACATGACAGATATGAACCGGAAGTCCCAAGTATTCCGCGATCTGGATGTCGCGAGCAATATTGATGTTCTCCGCAAGCGTCGGAATTCCCCGAAGACCCATCCGGGTTGAAAGCGCTCCCTCGTTCATGGCGCCTTCGGATATCGATTTATCCTCGCAGTGATCCATGACGATCAAATCAAACACACCGGCGTATTCCATTACTTTTCGCATCAGATCGGCGGTTTCAATCGGAAGTCCGTCGTTGGAGACCGCGACGATCCCCGCATCTTTCATGAGGCCGATCTCGGAAAGCTCTTTAGTACACAAGCCCTTGCTCGCGGCCCCGATCGGGAACACATTCGCGTAGCCGACTTTTTTACTTTTTGCGATGATACTGCTCACTACCGCCGCGTTATCGCATACCGGATTTGTATTGGGCATCGGACAAACGGAAGTGAACCCTCCCTTGGCGGCGGATTTTGTTCCGCTTTCGATATCTTCTTTGTATTCGTAGCCCGGGTCTCTGAGGTGACAATGGGCGTCAATCAAACCCGGAAATAGTGCGGCTCCTCCTGCTTCGCAGGTGCAATCAAAGGGCCCTTCAAACTTCCCGCTGATCCGTCCGTCCCGGATGTAGAAATCAACAGGCGATCCCTGATTCATCGGCCGGGTGTTTTTTATTAGGATATTCATCACTGATTCCTCCTCGCGATAAGAAGATAGAGCACCGCCATCCGAACCGCGACACCGTTTGTGACCTGTTCGTTAATCAGCGACTGCGGGCTGTCATAAAGGACGGTCGGAAGCTCAACACCATGATTGCATGGTCCCGGGTGCATGATGATTGCCGACGACTTGGCTTTTTTTATCGTTTCGGGAGTGATCGAAAAAAATCTTGAATACTCGGCGATCGAAGGGAAAAGCGACTTTGCCTGCCTTTCAAGCTGGACCCGAAGCCCCATGACCGCGTCGGCACCTTCCACCGCTTCATCGACGGATTTTGCGATTGTACACCCCATCTTTTCCATTCCGACCGGAAGCATCGTCGGCGGGCCGTAGACAAAAACCTCGGCGCCGAGCTTGGTCAATCCGATGGTATTGCTGCGCGCGACCCTGCTGTGGTAAATATCGCCGCAAATCGCCACCTTCAGTCCCTCAAGAGTCCCGAACCTCTCTCTCATTGTATACATGTCCAAAAGCGCCTGCGTCGGGTGCTCATTCATTCCGTCCCCGGCATTGACGACGGAAGCCTTCAGAAACGGAGCAATAAAATGCGGCGCCCCCGATTGGTTGTGCCGCATGATCAAAATGTCCGTCGCCATCATATCAATCGTCCTTGCCGTGTCCAAAAGCGACTCTCCTTTATTGACACTGCTTCCCGAGGTGGAGATATTCGCGCTTGCCGACCCCATGTACTTCGAGGCAAGCTCAAAAGAAAGCCTGGTCCTCGTGCTGTTCTCGTAAAATAGCGTGATAACCGACTTGCCCTGAAGATGCGAGGTTTTCTTGTTGCCCGAGGTTAAAACGCGCTTCATCATCTCCGCCGTATCCAGTATTTCGGTGATTTCCTCGGCGGTCAATTCATTCATGCCCAGAAGGTCTTTACTTCGCAGAGTCATTTTTTCACCTCTTCACACAAAACAACCCGATCCTCACCGTCGACTTCGGCAAGTTCGACACGGATCGATTCCATATTCGATGTCGGCACGTTTTTCCCGACATAATCGGCCCGGACCGGCAGTTGCCGGTGACCGCGGTCCACCATGATCGCCAGTTGAATCGACGCCGGCCGCCCCATATCGAAAAGCGCCTCGATCGCGGCTCGAACCGTTCTTCCGGTATATAACACGTCGTCCACCAAAACGATCGTCTTGTCATTGACGTCCAGGGGAATATCCGTTCCGTTAACGATTGGGTGAGCGCTCAGCATCGAAAGGTCATCACGATAGAAAGTGATGTCCAAAACACCGACCGGCGGCTTCATCCCTTCGATGGACTCAAGGATTCCCGCAATCCTTTTAGCCATCGGAACCCCTCTTCTCTGAATCCCGATGATCACCAGATCGGATAATCCTTTATTCTTTTCGAGGATCTCGTGCGAAATTCGGGTCAGGGCCCGGGAAATCGCGCTTGCGTCCATCAGGATTGCCTTTTCTAATGATTCCGACATATTCACGCTCCCTTCTTGTGATGCCCTTCCGGGCGATGTTTGGGGACAAAACAAAACCTTCCGCCGCTTCGGGCTCGGAAGGCTTACAATAATCGTAATCTCGTCGACAGAAAGTCGGCTCCTTACACTATATAACCCTTCCGGATCTCACAGGATCTTGTTAAAAGGTCTTTGTCTTGAAAGGATAATAAACTATTCGTTGACACTTTTCAAGTGGCTGTGATAATATTTTCTGGTCACGGGGCTGTGGCGGAATTGGCAGACGCAGCAGACTCAAAATCTGCCGATCGTGAGATTGTATGGGTTCAAGTCCCATCAGCCCCACCAGGATTCGAAAGGCATTTCCCGGCGTCAGACAGGTCCTCGAACCGCAAGCGGTTCTGCGGAACTCCGGCGGGAAATGCCTTTCTCATATTAATGAACGGTAGCCAATCTTACTCCCGTACAAATTTCATACGAACACAAGATTCACTTGTGATTTTGGAAATCCTCCAAAGGCCGGCCCGGACCGATGAGGAAAAACGAGGGTATCCGTTATTTACCGTATTTTCTTCAATATTTGAACGACTTCCTCGGTCTTCAAAACCTTTCCGTAGGAAACGACTTTACCGTCGACGACCAAAGCCGGTGTGGACATGACACCGTACGCCGCGATCTTGGCATAGTCCGTCACGTGCTCGACAGTAGTATCCATGCCGAGTTGTTCCAATGCTTCTTTCGTCGCGGCTTCGAGTTGATTACATCTCGGGCATCCGCTTCCAAGAACCTTAACCGAATGTCCGTCCGGGATCGCCTGCTCTGCTTCATTCATCGTCTCCGGACTGCAATTCCCTCCGCAGCAACACGCAGATTTTTCTTCCTTCTTCTTCCCGAAAAGTCTCATCGTTTTTCTCCTTTTCAACATCGAATGGTTAGTTTGAAATCGTTTGACAGTCTAGTTTAGTTTAACTCCGTTGCGTTCGTTTTTTCTCTATACGATGATATGCTGAAGCGCGTTAAATAAGTAGCCGAAGATGATGATCCCGACCGTACATATCGCGATAAAAAGTGTCAGCAACTTCGGCTTGACGGCCTTTCGCAACAGGATCATCGACGGCAGGGACAAAGTGGTCACCGCCATCATAAAAGCAAGGATTACACCGAGTTGTGCTCCCTTTGCAAAAAGCGCCTCCGCGATCGGGATCGTACCGAAAATATCCGCATACATCGGAACTCCGATCAGAGTCGCAAGGACGACCCCGAACGGATTATTTCTCCCCAAAGCGGTTGTGACCCACGCGACAGGAATCCAGTTGTGAATCACGGCTCCGATCGCGACCCCGACAAGGATATAAGGGAACACTTTCTTGAACGTGGTGAACATTTGATCTCTCGCATAGATCAGACGGTCCTTACGGGTCAGACCTTCAGATTCGATATCCGCTCTTCCGGCGGTCAGAATAAAACTCTCGACATGCTTTTCCATGTGCAGTTTTTCGATCAGGGAGCCGCCGAGGACCGCGATAACCAGGCCGACTGCAACGTATATAGCCGCGACTTTAACACCGAAAATGCTTGTCAGTAAAACCACCGAGCCCAGATCGACCATCGGAGATGAAATCAGAAATGAAAAAGTTACTCCGATCGGCAACCCCGCTGAGGTGAATCCGATAAAAAGCGGAATCGACGAACAGGAGCAAAACGGCGTCACTGTGCCCAACAGCGCGGCAACAATGTTTGCGCCGATCCCGCGGAAACGGCCGAGGATCTTCCTGCTGCGTTCCGGCGGGAAATAACTCTGAATATAACTAATCATAAAAATCAGTGCACACAGCAAAACTGTGATTTTAATCACGTCATACACAAAAAATCGAAGACTGCCGACCCATGGGTTATTAAGGTCGAGCCCGACTTTAAAAAAGATTCTTCCGATCAGCGCATCGAGCCAATCCATCCGCAAAACTTGGTTTTGTATAAATTCTCCGATTGATTTCACTGTTTCCACAGGCGTCTTCCTCTACTCGAAAAGCATTTTTCGGTAATCCGTTTATTTTTCATCATCAGCACAACAGGCATTTGATTGATCCGAATCACGTAAATATGTATACTTCATAATCAGATCCGCTGTGTTTGCTCGTGCATCTTCGGATATGCTGTAATGCGTCCACTTTCCTTCCTGTCGGGGCAAAACAATGCCGGATTCGACAAGAATTTTCATGTGGTAGGACAGTGCCGGTTGCCCGATGTTCAGATGCTCCAGGATCTTACAGGCACACTTTTCACCGGATGCGAGAAGATCCAGAATTTGAAGACGGTTCTCGTCACAAAACGCTTTGAAGGTTTTCGCGTCATCGCTGAATATTCTGCTCATACACGTTTCCTCACATTAAACATTTTCGATATGTACATATATTACGACTCACATCAAAATTTGTCAATGTGACAAAACCAATTTGACGAAAGAATCAACTAAGTTTCCGTCTCCTATGTCGTTGTGTCATTAAAAATGAAAAACCGGCTTCGCCTTCTGGCAAAACCGGTTATTCTGGTGGGAGGAGGTGGATTCGAACCACCGAAGTCGTCGACAACAGATTTACAGTCTGCTCCCTTTGGCCGCTCGGGAATCCTCCCATATGTTAAAGTATCAAAATACGTCAGAATGCTATTGGTGGGCCTTCAGGGACTCGAACCCGGGACCGACCGGTTATGAGCCGGTTGCTCTAACCAACTGAGCTAAAGGCCCATGCGATATTCAATCGGCTATAAACCGTCTCAAAGCGCAAAAGTGATTATTACATAACTCGCCGAATGCGTCAATACCCTACATGCACCTCCAACTATTATGTTTTACCCCTACATTGTACGCCGTAATACGATTTCGTAACGCACATGAAAAAGTCCGGTTGGCGCCGGACTTTTTCAATCATATTTTATTCAGATTCAGCTTAGCGACGGGAGATGTACCCGTATTTTGTAAGAAGTTCCGCAGTCAGCACTCCGCCACCGGCCGCTCCGCGAAGGGTGTTATGGGAAAGACAGGTAAACTTATAGTCGAAAATGCTGTCTTGCCGCAGTCTTCCGACTGTAATACCCATGCCGTTTTCGTAGGCGGCGTCCAGTTTCGGTTGAGGACGATTCTCCTCCTCCATGTATTTGATGAACGGGTTCGGTGCGCTGGGAAGACCTTGAAGAACGGCCTCTCCGACAAAGTCTGCCCATCTCGACTTGATTTCATCAATGGAAGGTTTCTTATCGAAAAGTACGCTGACCGCTGCGGTATGCCCTTCGGCGACGGCGACACGATAACATTGTGCGGATATGATCGGTGCAGTCGAGTTTACTATCAAACCGTTCTCCAAAGCACCCCAGATTTTCAGGGGTTCCTGTTCGCTCTTTTCTTCCTCTCCGCCGATATACGGAATCATATTGTTTACCATTTCCGGCCAATCGGAAAACGTCTTCCCTGCTCCGGAAATGGCCTGATAGGTGGCAACGAATATCTTTTTCAGGCCGAATTCTTTGAGCGGGTGAAGCGCCGGTACGTAACTTTGTATGGAGCAGTTCGGCTTGACCGCAATAAAACCGCGCGTCGTACCGAGCCGTTTTTTCTGAAAAGCGATGACTTCCGAGTGCTCGGGATTGATTTCCGGAATAATCATCGGCACGTCGGACGTTTTTCTGTGTGCCGAATTATTGGAAACGACCGGAATCTCCCGACGGGCAATCGTTTCCTCGAATTCTCTGATCTGCTCCTTGGGCATATCGACCGCACAAAAGACAAAGTCGACTTCATCAAGGAACGAATCCAGATGATCCAGCCCGAAAACAATCATATTTTTAACGTATTCCGGCATGGGAGCATCAATCTTCCATCTTCCCTCAACAGCTTGTTCATAGGTCTTTCCGGCAGAACGGGGCGATGCTGCAACCGCACAACAAGAAAACCACGGATGGTTATCCAATAATGCGATAAAGCGCTGACCGACGTAACCGGTCGCTCCGATCACCCCGACTCTTAATTTCTGACTCATATCTGTCACGTCCTTCCGGTGTGTCCGTCTCTCGCGGACATTTGTATTTCTTTCGTGTATATTAGCATAGGAAATCCGGTTTTGCAACAAAAAATAATCATTTTTCAAAGTGATTTTGCAAACCGGTTATCCTAGTGATTTGATCATTCGTTATGTTAAACTGAATTTAAGTAATAGTGATCGGGGTAACCATGACAAACCGGAAATCAAGCGATAATCAAGCGGTCTCCTTCCCCCTTCTCGACCAGTACGTGCATTATATGCAGGCTGTAAAGGAGAGGTCTCCCTTGACGATGAAGGAGTATCGGTACGACCTCGTTCTCTTTTTTCGTTTCATGAAAAAAGACCGCGGGTTAACCGACGGAGATGAAAAATTCGACGGGATCCCAATCGCGGACATCGACATCGACTTCATCAAAAAAATAACCGCCGACGACTTGTTCGTCTTTATGATTTTCCTTTCACGCGAGAGGAAGGCTTCGGCCTCTACCCGAGCGAGAAAAGCGGCCACCCTCAAGTCTTTTTTCAAGTATCTTTTCCAAAAGAGAAAACTGATTGACGAGGATCCCTCGTACGAGCTCGAGTCCCCGAAGGTCGGGCGGCGACTGCCGAAATACTTAAATCT
>JAEAME010000328.1_pt1 | contig 53497 bp, 58 predicted proteins | sample 8958731 | NCBI WGS metagenome assembly JAEAME01 (sample SAMN16933194, study PRJNA681113) | bioreactor sludge metagenome | isolation source: anerobic bioreactor sludge (Control) | place: India:Bengaluru | collected 2018-10-24
AAAAGGGCTCGTAGTCTAGCACGGATTAAGGCATCGGCCTCCGGAGCCGAGAATCCTGGGTTCAAATCCCAGCGGGCCCGCCATCCCCCAAGCGAATCTATTCTGCAATCTAAGCTCGCCCTTAATACCTAAATAAACATAAAAAACCAAGGTAATAACATAGTCGCACACCCACACCCACAACACTCAACATATCAACCATGTTAGCTGTGTGGGACAATTTCTTCACCCACACTCAAAAAACAAAAGAAAAACAGCCTAAACCAAAAAACCAGCGATTTCCAACGCCCACAGTGTAGTGTAAAAAATTTATAGCGCCACACCCACACAAACAAAACAAAAAAGGCAATAACGAAAGGTGCAATCAACTACAAAGACCAAACAAAACCTCTAAAACTATAACCCCCAGCGCCAATCATGAGATCAAATTTTTCAAGTACTTGATAATTAGCTGTGGTTGATCAAAAGCTGTCCTCAGCGCCTTCCCAGGATTTTTGACGTGACCGATCAATGATAGCTTCTTGTACTCAGCTAGTGCTTTGGCCGCTATCTCCTTTACTTCTTGGGGCGTAAACTCGTTAGTTGTTATAAGCGATACACCCTTGGCTTGTCTTGCCTGAGCAAAACTATTCCAAGTAAGGTCGGCGGGCAAGTAGCCTTTAGCTTTGCATTCATCATATAAACGTGTACCATAAGAGGGCGTTGCCACAAACAAGTGCATGCCCACATCATATTTCCGCTTTAATTCAAGCGCAAAATCTACAGTACGCTGCATATTTTCTTTCGTTTCACCTGGAAAACCAATGATATAGAAAGCACCTGTTTTTAAACCGATTTTACGAGCATTTTTAGCAAATTCAACCACACGATTAAGGTCTAAACTTTTGCAAACAACCTTGTCAAGAATTTGCTGGTCACCTGACTCAACGCCGACAAACACACTCTTGCACCCTGATTGCTTCATTTTCCTAAGCAACTCCAAGTTTAAGCAGTCTGCTCGAACGCCGTTAGGGGTTTCCCAGCCTATCTTGATTTTGCGCTCAATTATACCATCACATATAGCCTCAAATCGTTTTAAATCCAGAGTTAAGTTGTCATCTTCAAAAAAGATATTCTTAACTTTATACTTGTCAACGACGTGTCGTATATGATCTAAGACATAATCTGCCGAGTTCGCCCTAAAACCTTGCCCCATATGCAGATGAACCGCACAAAAACAGCAATTGAAGGGGCAACCTCGACTCGTAATCATAGATATAGCCCTATTTTGGAAGCTTCTGTAACCAATTTTTTGGGGGCTAAGGTACTGCTCCATAGCCACGAGTTCATAGGCTGGATAAGGCAATTCATCTAAATTATCGATGAATTGCCGCCTTTCATTAACAACTACCTTACCATTTTGCCGATATGCAATTCCTTTGATAGCACTAAGTTGCTTTTGACCCTCAAAATACTGCGCAATCTCAAGCAGGGTATACTCACCTTCTCCAGCCACCGCAATATCGACTGTTTTTGTTTCCTCTAAGAAGTCCTTTGGAACTAAAGTGACGTGTGGACCACCTATTACTGTCAAGATCTGGGGGTTAACTTCTTTGACAACATTACTGGTTTTGATCGAATTATCCATTTGAGAAGTAAAGGGACCGGCTATACCAACTATGTCTGGTTTGCGAGCGCGAATTTCTTGAGCTATCTTATCGAAGGATAACCCGAATGTTACGGTTTCGCCGTTTTCTTGAAAATCATCCCCAGCCATAAACGCATCTAAAATCTCTACCTTATAGTTGGCTTTTTGGAGTACTGCAGCTATATACATTAAACCTAAGGGCAAGTTGCCAGCAGGAAGGTCAGAGCCTGGATAAAATGTCTGCGGTGGATTAATTAGTAGAATTCTCATCGCGTCGTACCCAGTAGTTATCTAGTTGGCGGCGCTCAAATATTTAAATTAACTCATAATGACGTTAAACAAGAAAACAACCAAGTAATGAGCGATCTTTGCCAGCCTGTATTCTACTTATAGCTTAGTTGCTTGTTACTGGCATGTGCCAACAACATATGTTTATGAGCAAACAACCGGCAGTATTCTTGTTAACCTTTTCTTAGTTAAAGGGAGGTGAATTTCCTGAGTGCACAAACAGAAGAAACAAGAAAGGGGAAAATGACTGTCGCAGAAGCGGGAAGAAAAGGGGGGCTAAAAACTGCGTCTACACATGGACGAGAATTTTACGAACAAATTGGACGCAAAGGTGGCGAAAAAGTTTCAGCTGAACGAGGACCAGAATTCTACAGCTCGATCGGCAGCAAAGGAGGATCAGAACGCGCTAAGCAACATGAGGGTTCTGCAGAGGCAAAGGGCAAAACTAGCCTTGAAGAAGCAGGTCAAAAGGGCGGACAAAGAGTTCGTCGAATAGTTCAAGCTGGCAAAAAGCACAAGCGCAAATAAGCACTACCAGATTAGCTTTTTTAGTTTATTTGCTTAACATTCTATCAACCTAAGTCTATGAACAGACCATGTAGTATCAGAGAAATTAACCAAGTGCCTTTTATTGATCCCTCAAGTTATCAAGACAGCAAGCGTAAAGTTGAAATAATTTCTGTACGTATTTTTAAAGTATGAAGAAAGTACTTGTTTTGTATTATAGCCGCAGTGGAAACACTGAAAAGATGGCTAACGCTGTATCTGAAGGAGCTCAAAGCGTAGGCGACATCGGAGTAGAGCTAAACTTTCATGTAGATGCATCAGACTTGAAGGACTATGATGCAGTAATTATTGGCGCACCAACCTACCGTAATGAAATGCCTGTAGATTTCAAAAACCTCTTTGAAGAAGCAAAAAAACAAAGCATAAATTTGAAAGGCAAAACCGGGGCTGCCTTCGGCTCATATGGCTGGAGTGGAGAAGCACCAAAACTGGTCTTGGATCTCATGCAAAAATTTGAAATGCATATAACTGAACCGCCGATTCTAGCAAAGTACGCACCTGACCAAGCGACGATTGAAGCCTGCAAAAATCTTGGAAAGAGGATTTCCGAAAGCTTGATCAAGCAGGTTTAACAATAAGCGAACGGAGACTTTTACATGCAGAAAAAAAATGATACTGCTTTGCTGGATTTTCTCAAAAACCAAGTGGTTGTTGAAAAAGAAATTGTGGAGTCACTTGAAAAAGCACTCGAAGGCATGAAAAACCCTGCAGTTAAAGGCGTTCTCAAAGGCGTATCTTTGGATTCAGTGAAGCACGCTGAACTATACACCTCAGCCATAACACTGCTGACTCAGGCTTCAACAGCATTAAAACAAGAGGATTTAGACAAACAAAAAGCACTCATTGAAAAACACATCCAAATAGAAGCCAAACTCATAAAGAAGCTTCAAACTATGATTCCAGAAATCAAAAACGAAAAAGTCGTTTTCCTATTAAAAGCCATACTCGAAGATGAAGTCAGACACCATGCAATGCTCAAGATGACTCTTGAAATAATCGTTCACGGTGAAACTATAACTGAAGATGACTGGTGGAAACTTCTCTGGGAAGGCGTACCTTTCCATGGTGCACCCGGTGGCGGATAAAAAGAAGGGTTGTTAAGAGTTTTCATTTCCATGGAGCACTTGTTGAGAAGAACTCCAAGTTTCCTCCACTATACCATTTAGCCCTTCAAGTACTGATGCCAATAGTTGACCTTTAGCTGTTAAACCATACGCTTTAGGTGTCTTTCTTACGAAGACAAGCTTTTTGCCTTTTAAACCCCGAAGATACTTGTAGGTTCTCCTCATAGAGAGACCTGTTTCTTTTGATAATTTGCCTGCTGAAATACCAACATCTGGGATAATATCATAGACTTCTTTTTCCGTACTTGTGAAGGTTTCCTTGTTTGGATCGCGTTTCGACTTGAAAAAGAAGACATAGTCTCTCTCTTCAGGTGTTTGTATTAATCCAACTTCCCGCAATCTCTTAAGAATTCTCGAGGCGACTTTTGGAGAAATTACAGCTTCTATACCCTCAAATGTTTTGGGGCCGGACAGCAAAGCTCTCAAAAGGGTTTCTTCGTAACATTCAGAATGCGCAGGCAAGAGATTTGCAAATTCAGGAAAAGCTCCCAAAATTTCAGTAAGGCGATCACCGAAGTAAGTTGCGTAGTATTCTTCACGTGATTCATTCGCCAATCCTAAAGCCATCAGAGGCTGAAGGTATTCTTCACTAATAGTGTCTTGACTGTGGGTATGTCCGGTTTTCTTTAGTTCCTGTTGAAGTTGACTGACTGAGTATCTTCCATTAACTATAGCATTTAAGATATGGAGGCGAGTTTCATTCTTTAAAACATTGAAAAGTTCTTTAATGTAATTTGGGTTATCCATGGCTTGCCGGAGCTTTCGGAGCTCGTTTTTTAATTTGTAAGCTTGACAGTTGTTTATACATTCAAGTGGTGAAGTGGGTGCACAATTGCGGCATTCCGCATTGAGCGTTTTTAGCATTGATGCGAGGTTTCGTTTATCGCCGTCTTGTGTATATTGGGCGATGTTGTCCATTTTTGTGGTTCTCCTTTTTATCGTGTGCCAGGCAAGGTAGGGGAATGTTGTTGAAGAACTGTTTTTGCGTCGATATCCCTCACCTTGACACGCGTCATAATCTATGACAAGCGTCATACTTAAATAAGTTACCCCACAAAAATACAGTAAACAAGGTGTAAACTTGATACTACCATGCGAAGTGGGAGTGAAGACAGTACTACCTGCTGTAAAAGCAATAATGGCTCGATCCATTGTAAAAAATCATGGCTTAAATGAAAAACAGACTGCCGATCTTCTGGGCCTTTCACAGTCAGCCGTAAGCCGCTACATTGGCAGAGGAAGAGGAGACAATCTCTTAGCAATAGAGAATACCAGAGAAATACTTGCACTTATAGACCAAATGGTTCTATCCCTAATCAAAGAACCAGAGAACAGATCAAATGTCCTAGAACTCTTCTGCAAAACCTGCACAACTATACGCGAAAAAGGATTAATGTGCCCAAAATGCCAATCCCAAATGCCCAAAACATGGGCAGAAAAATGCCTCTTCTGCCGCTAAACACAACCAAATCAACCGAATCAAAACGACAGGGTGAATTAATGAGTCAAAGTATAGTGGAAGAAATACTGGGAAAATACAGAGTTATAGCAGTAGTAGGTCTATCCAAAGAACTAGGCAAGCCTAGCCACCGGGTTGCAGCTTATCTAAAAAACCATGGTTACCACATTATTCCAGTTAATCCGTTTGTGGATGAAGTGTTTGGAGAAAAAAGCTACAAAAACCTTCTAGAGATCCCTGAAGTGCTTCAGCGGAAAATAGACATCGTTGATATTTTTCGGAGAAGCGAAGATGTGCCACCAATTGTTGAGCAAGCCATTAAAATGAGAGAAGAGGTTGGGCGTCCATTCGTAGTTTGGATGCAACAGGGTATAGTTAATGAAACAGCAGCTAAAGCTGCACAACAGGCAGGATTAATTGTAGTAATGAATAAGTGTTTAATGGCTGAGCATTTACACTTACGTTAAATCTATGCGGCGCCCAGCAACAGAGAAGCTATAGTAGCGATTACGACTATCACCAAGGTTTCAGCTAAAGTGATTTTCCAGTTTACTCTTGTCTTCTTCGAACGATAACGCACTAGAAAGACCCCGACAATGGCACCAACTAAAGCTAGCGATATTGCAACGTTGTAATATTGTGGCAACGCAAGGTAAGTGGCAATTGGAATAATCCCAGCTACAAAAGTTGTTACTCCACAAACGATGGCAGCATAGAGATTAGAACGATGGATCTCCTTACCTAACAGCGTAAACAATTTCTGGACTAAGATCAATGATTTATCTCGTTCTTTCTTGTCTGGTATGTCGCTTAAGCTGTAGTTCATCAGGTTTTGTAGTGTCATGATATCATTAAGATCCTCAGTGATCCCGCCAAGAAGAAAGCTTGAGAAGTTAGTGATTGAGACAGCGCTTAAAGTCAGGAAGGTAGCAAAGATAACTGCATTTGTGGTTGCCAAAAAAGTTGAGGTTGTTGTTAGTGTCGCTATGAAAGCAGACAAGATTACTACCAAGCTGGTTACTGAGCCATCGACTAAGCCAGCTACGACTTCCATGATGGGTTCTTTCTTTAGAAGAAGACTCTCCCATTCTTTGCCAAGTTTTTGCCCCCGGGGTGTTAGGTGAACCAATTCGCCTTTTTCTTCAATGAGCTTTTCAGCAGCCATTTCTTTTAGTGCTTTATCCAATTCGCCCATGTCAACACAGGTATAATTTACACATACTTTATCGAGTCGACTCTTGAGAGTTGATTTTTTTAATTTAGCACCCTTAGTGAGGTTTAGGAGAACAATCACTCTAATAACATCAGGTAATTCTTGGATTTCAAAGGACACTCAGGCAGTCACCGTTTATGGCAACACTCACATTATTTTTCGGGGGAACTAATAACTTTTCGTTGACATCATTTAGAAAACTACACGTTACAACTCTGATTGTCATTTGCTTTTCAGTCAAATGTGAACGCAGAGGGACAAATATTGTTCAGGACACAGAGTTCACATTTTGGCTTTTTTGCCATGCAAACCTGTCTGCCATGAAAAATCAGAAGATCAGTCAGAGGCATCCACTTCTCTTTAGGTGTGATAGCCATTAGGTCTTGTTCGATTTTGTTTTGATCTTTTTGCTGTGTCAAACCAAGGCGTTGTGAGAGCCTATTTACATGTGTATCCACGGCTATACCTGCAGTCACCCCATATGCATTATAGAGGACGATGTTTGCAGTTTTCCTTGCCACACCAGGGAGTTCCACCAGTTCATCCATTGTCCCGGGTACTTGACTGTTAAATTTGGTCACCAAAAGTTGGCAACAGCCCTTTAGATTTTTTGCTTTGTTGTGGTAGAAGCCTGTGGAATGGATGTCTTGTTCCAGTTCTTTTATGTCAGCATTGGCGTAGTCTTCGGCGGTTTTGTATTTTTTGAAGAGTGTTTTGGTAACTATATTAATTTGGACATCAGTAGTTTGAGCGGATAATATTGTTGCTACTAAAAGCTCCAGTGGATTGGTCCAGTTTAGGGCGGTTTTGGCATCTGGATACAGTTTTTCGAGGCGCTCGATGATTTTGAGGATTCTTTGTCTGGGTTCAAGGTATTGTTTAGGAGTTCCCATAGCTTTTTCGCCTAGAAGGTCCTTCTATTTGTTTAGAGAGAAGGGAGAAATAAAGACTTTCTGAGGATTTCGGCAGATTCGTTATAGGCCTATTCCTTTCCGCTAGTTTTTATGGGCAAATGTATTTTGATTAGACCCGCCATCTAAACCAATACAGGTGTAAAAAGTGGCAGTAAAATTGATCGTAGACGAGAAAGAAATTCCAATAAATGATTTCGTTGAAAACATCCTATCTGGTACACTCGTAGGTGCAGTAACAACCCTACATGGAGTAAATGATGGATGGAAAAAAATTGAAATAAAAATCGAAAGATAGACTATCCGTTAAACTCTACTTTTGCGTCTATCTCGGCGAATATTTCTCGCTTTGCCTTACAAATTGGGCAAACATACGGTGGGTCTTCGCGGTAAACAACATAACCACATTGTTTGCAGTACCATAACTTCTTTTTGACCTCGGCATACTTAGGTTGCGCTTGTGGTGATGTGGCGGCTTTTTCTTGGGTTGTCTCTACAGGTTTTGTGATTGGCGTGCCATATGCTCTTGCTTGTTTTTCGATAGGACGACGTTCAGGCACTTCTGGCAGGTTTTGGCTTTCGTAGACGGCTTTGTTGACATAGAGTCGGCAGTAGCAGGCTCCATATTGGGCAACATCAGGATCGCGGTAGTCACAGGGGCAAATAATGTCACGGTCAAGATCCAACTTGCCTGTGCCTAGACGGCAGGGACAAACAGGATAACCATAGCGTTCCTCATTTGTTTTCAAACCTTCTAGAAACATTTGTAACAGATCAGCCTGCGGAGTTAAGTAGTACCCGTAGGTTTTTGCGTCAGCTTCAGCGCGTTTACGGACAAAATCAATTGTTAAAGTCAAATACCCAGCACCTCTTTAAGCTGGTCCTTTCGAAAACCAGTTATGACTTTTTTGTCGTCGACAATAGTTGTGGGGTAACTTAAGCTACCGCCTTTGCTCAGAATTGTCTCATGCACTTTGCTTTTATCGTTTTCATCAAGCAGGTCTACGTCCACGAATTCGTAAGCTACGTCATTATCACTGAGAAATTGTTTAGTTAGTCTGCACCAGACACAGGTACTGAGCGCAAAGATGGTTACTTTGTGCTCGTTTTTCTTTCCAGAAACCTTAGAAAACTGCATCAAAAGATTCTCCGATAAAGTCTGTTTTATGGCGAATATAACTCTTACTTTATAGATAATAAAGTTATACCGGTTGGAGGTTTCCAAAGGCGTTTTGGACAACCTCGTTTAGTGCTGGGTGGATGTGTATTCCCCGTGCGATAGGCTCGTAGTCACCGTTACCAGTCGACATCGCGTTGGTAATTTCTTGAATTAGAGCAGATGCTTCGGGACCGATGATGTGAGCGCCTAATATTTTAGCCGTTTCTTTTTCCACTATGACTTTAACGAAGCCCTCTGGATTCCCCATAGCAGCACCCATAGCAGTGTTCCTGTAGAATGCTACGCCAACGAGTATGTTGTAGTGCTGTTTAGCTTCTTGCTCTTTCAGTCCAACCGCTGCAATTTGAGGATTAGTAAAAACCGCGTGAGGGATAGCAGAGAAATCCATCGCTGCTTTTCGTTCATGATTGGCATTGTGCCAAACGATACCAGCCTCACGATTCGCAGCATGCCTAAACATCTGCTTACCGATGACATCACCGAAAGCAAAAATGTTCTTCTTGCTAGTTTCAAGGAACTCGTTAACAACTATGAAGCCATGCTCGTCAACTTTGACACCTGTTTTTTCAGGTTTTAGTAGATCGGCATTTGAGACTCTACCAGTTGCAATCATTAACGCTTCTGCAGTCAACTCTTTTTGAGTGCCATCTTGACGACTACGGGCGAAAAGGGTTTTCTGTGCACCTTCTTGCTTAATTTCTACTGCATCGTATTCAGTGTATATTTCCACGCGTTTCCCAAGCTCACCCTTTAATAAGTCCGAAACTTCTGGTTCTTCATTGGGTAAGACGCGGTCTTCTCGCTGAATAACAGTGGTTTTGGTGCCTATACTAGAAAAAAAGTGACCATATTCCATCCCAATGTAGCCTCCGCCAGCGATTAATAAGGTCTTAGGCTGTGTTTTGAGTTGTAGCACGGTGTCGCTGGTTAGGTAATCTACGTTTTGTATTCCTTTAATTGGCGGAATTGCAGTTCGTGCTCCTGAGGCGATGAAAATTTTCTTTGCAGTTATAGTGTGTGCGCCAACTTGCATCGTATAGTCAGAAATGAATTCACCTCTGTCTTTGAACCAGGTCATATTTGGTGTTGCTTCGACTGCGGCAGCTTGATGACCAGTGTCATGGTCCACTAGGGTGCGCATACGATTCATGATATTATTAAAATCAACTGAATTAACCGATGCTTTGATACCTAACTTTTCTGCTGCCCCGATGGCCGCAAGTACATCCGCGGGATAAATCAGCATTTTAGAGGGCACACAACCAACGTTTATGCAAGTGCCACCCATTTTTTCATGTTCGACTACTGCCACATTTAATCCTTGCTCAACAGCGGCAGACGCGACATTCATTCCAGAACCTGACCCAATAACTATCACATCAAACTTTTCCATAAATAAGCCTCAAAGTATGTATAACAAAATGAAGAAATTAACTCAAATAAACCTTTCAATTGCAAACGCTTGGTTCAAAAAAGCCTTTAAGCTGCAGAATTGTTATCTTTTGATGGGGAGTTCTGTTTGTCTAAAAAAACTTCAGCTGAAGAACAAAAGAAAAAGCAAGCGTACTATTATGGTAAAGGCGAGAAAAAAGCAAAGGCAGTCAAAAAGTAGTTTCAATCAGAAATTGTGGCAGGCAACGCTTATCGTGGATTGCGTCGAAGCTTTCTAATTCTTCTTTTTTTAGTGGTAACACTATTCTTGAGACTAAACCGTTTAGAGTGTATGGGAGTCGGATTAAGCGGTATTCTCCTGAGGTAACCCATTCGTCGATGTGAAATCCGGACTGTTTTACTTCTGCAGCTATTGATAACCGTTCTTCGTTTGTGAGTTGATATGCATCTTTGTCTAAAACATGTAAATGGAAACCTCTGCCCGAATAAACTATCTTCAAATCGGAAAAACGACGTCCGAGAAACTCAAAAAGCTCGACTGCTTCTTTTCTAACAATTTCCAACTCTATCTCACAAAAACTCAGGCCTTGGCTTTGATTTATTTTGTCTTGTAAGGTACCGTGAACTGGGCAAACTACATTTTCAGGATCAAGATCAAAAGCCAATTCTTGCCCGATTATTTTGTGATTTTCATCGTATACATTGCGGTCATAATAAACTGCTTCTGGCAGAAACTCGAGAATTTCTAGTTGTACATCATATAAATCCTTGTATTCATCTATTATTATGGTTGTTGAGGCATCTTCCTTGTATTTTTGGCGATAAATTTTTGTATGCTTGCCCATAATTATTGCAAACTTGGTTCTGCCTAAGTTTTTTCCAAACCATTCGATGATTCTCTGAGGATCGAATTCTGTTTTGTAAAATTTCTCTCGCTCATCTAGGGTTGAGTATCTCATGCCTACGGGCAGGTTATATTTGACCATAAATGGACCAATACATAGTTTATGTCGGGTTGCCAAAATGCTTTGCGGAAAACCTAATATCACTGCTTCCCCGAAGTTAAAGTGGTGAATTGTTTTTGCCAATCGATCCTGATTTTCAAAATAATCGTCAAGTAGTAAGCGAACATAACGGTCATAAAATTTGGGGACCAGTTGAACCGCCCACTAAGCTTGGAATACATGGAACAACAAGCGCAGTAGATTGGGACGTATGCGTTGGGGACGGTGTATGCATAGACGTCTGCCCTGTATCATTGTATGTGTGGGCTGATTCACCTGGGCATCCATTGTCAAATCGCAAATCAGATCCTATACATGAAAAAGAATGCATCCAATGCTTAGCGTGTGAGATGCAGTGTCCGACAGCGGCAATTAAAATAACCCCACCGCCATAAGTGGTTCATCATCGGCAAGTGTTATATTAGAAGGCGCTCGATTAACCTTAGGAACCGCTATGAGCCAAGAACCAACAGGAAAAATTATATTACTTCAACCAACAGATGCTTCAGCAAAAATAACCGATATAGTTGAGGGAATAATCTCAGGCATAATGGAAACTGGCGAAGTGAATATTGTCGGCTTGAATGATTCAATGTTTTTAGCATGCTCAGCCATAAACATGGCAACTGAAATCGCTAAAGTTTACGTCGACGATATAGACATAGCATCTCTTGAAGTGCCAGCCTTTGGCAAAGTATCTGCGGTTTCAGCGCATTTATCACAAAAACAGGTTGGCGATTACTCTACATTAGCTGAAAAAGAAGAAAAGAGCATGAAAGATATTGCTGAGCAAACAATCAGCGTCAGCAGAGCAGCAACTATGGAGCGGCTTCTAACCATCAGCTTACTTAGACTGGCAAAATTTGACGAAGTAAAAATTGTTGCAGCTGGCGGCTCAATTAACGATGCAATCTCACTTGCCCTAAAATTAACTAAGGGACAGATTTCTAAAGATGCAATTGGAATCAAACTATTCCATCTCTACTCAATTGTGATGAGAAATGATCCCACGAAAAGTATCGCTGCCGTATCGATTTACCTTTACAAAGGTTTAACCACAAGGTATACTAAAAGGCAAAGTGCGATACTCAAAAAAATAGAGGGCCACCAATAAAACATAAAGATAATACAAAAAATAAAAAAAAGAAAGTTAGGCAGTTTAATGTTTATTTCACAAGCGCTAGATTCTCGTTGACTTTATCCCAGTTGACAACATTCCAGAAGGCTTCCACAAACTTCGGGCGGTCGTTCTTGTAGTCCACGTAGTATGCGTGTTCCCAGACATCAATGGCCATTATGATTGTACAGTTGGGGAAAGCGTTGACGTTGTGTTTCTCGATTTGTACAATGAATGCGCGGTCTATGCAGGGATGAACGGCAAGCGCGGCCCAGCCTGAACCTTCAGTGCTCACGGCTGCGGCTGTGAAGGCTTTTTTGAAACGTTCAAAGTTGCCGAAGTTGCTGTTGATGACCTCTGCTATGGCTCCAGTTGGGGCTCCTCCACCGCCTTTGCCAGCAGGTGCTAGGTTCCCCCAGAAGATTGAGTGTAGTATGTGACCGCCGACATTAAAGGCGAGCTCTTTTGTTAGGGCTTTTACATAGCCGAAGCTGACCCAGTAATCAAGTGCAGTATCGTTTTTCATTGTTTCATCTATGCTTGCTAAGAGTTTGTTGGCGCCGTTAACGTATGCTTGATGGTGTTTGCTGTGGTGCAGTTTTAGTTGCTCCTCAGATATGTAGGGAGATAGGGCGTTGTATTCATAGGGTAGTTTGGGTAGAGTAAAGGTTTTTACTTTCTCCATAAACTTTCACCAAAAATCACTGATTCCAAAAGAAAAAATAATTAATATACTTTACCTTAAAGTTCGAAGTGATTATCTACTTCTTGTTTGTTCGCACCTTCTTACACATTGAGTATGACTTATTACTGTGTATTGCTTTACTTTCCTCGGTGATTTTATAATGACTAAAACTGATGAAAACCTAAAAGCTGCGTTTGCAGGCGAATCCCAAGCAAACCGCATGTACCTCGCCTTCGCTAAGGCAGCTGAACAGGAAGGCTTCCCCCAAATCGCAAAGCTCTTTAAAGCAGCGGCAGAGGCAGAAACCGTGCATGCCCACAACCACTTCCGTGTCATGGGCAAAGTCAAATCCACAGCGGAAAACCTCGATGAAGCCATTTCAGGGGAAACATACGAATTTAAAACAATGTATCCCCAGTTTATCGAAGATGCAAAAGTAGAAGGCAACAAAAAAGCGCTCCAGAGTTTTGACTACGCCAACAAAGTCGAGCAAGTCCACGCAGACCTCTACAAGAAAGCCATTGAAGCTGCGAAAGCTAAAAAAGACCTCCCGGCAGGTGACATCTATGTCTGCCCAGTGTGTGGAGACACCTTCGTGGGGACGGCGCCAGAAAATTGCCCAATCTGTGGTACACCCAAAGCTAAATTCACAAAAATCCAGTAAGGCACCTTTTCAGCCTTAACTCACTTTTTATTTATTAACCCATTCAGCAAACAGCTCTAAAACAAAAATGGAGAGAAAAAAATTTAGGCTTTTATTTTCAGACCAATCATTTGGCCGAACTCAAAGCACTTCTTAAGTTCCTCAGTGGTCGGAACCCATTTCAGCTCCATGGTCTGTTCTTGTGCTTCCAATCCGAACTCTTTAGCAATCTTAATCATGCCGCGAACTGCCCCTCCACCCCAGCCATAGCTGCCAAAGAAGTACCAAGCTTTGCCTTTGGGTTTGAGGCCGCCTTCATAGGTAAGGAATGACCCGACAGACGGAAACATACCGTTGTTGAGAGTTGGTGAACCAACCACAACTGCCTTTGCATCGATGATTTCGGTGACGATGTCGGTGTTGTCGGTTGCACGAAGCTTAAGCAATTTAACATCTACACCTTGACTAGCGATTCCATCGCCTATTGCACGCGCCATTTTGTCCGTGCTGCCCCACATGGTGTCGAAGGTGATTACGACTTTGTTCTTCACGGTTTTTCCTGTGCACCAGTCCATGTATGCATTGACGATTTTCATAGGGTCCTTGCGCCAAATGATGCCGTGGCTGGGTGCAATGATGTCGATTGGTAACTTCATGGCGACGACCTCCTGAATTTTCCGAACGATTAGAGGCGAGAAAGGTGTGAGGATGTTGGCGTAGTAGGTGACAGCTTCTTCCATGAGCACTGTTTGGTCAACTTCGTCATCAAAACGTTGACTGCTGGCCAAGTGTTGACCAAAGGCGTCATTGGGTAAGAGGATTTTGTCTTCTATGATATAGGTAAACATGCTATCAGGCCAATGCAACATCGGAGCCTCAAGGAAAGTAAGCGTCTTCTTGCCAAGCTCGATTTTGTCGCCTGACTTGACAATTTCGACCCGCTCAAATTCGGCTCCGAAGTGTTTGATGATCTCTTCTTTGCCTCTAGCTGTTGAGTAAATCTTGGCTTGAGGCGCAAGCTTCGCAATAACTGGCAGGCTGCTTGAGTGGTCCATCTCCACATGGTTAACAATTACGTAGTCGATTTTTTCAAGCGGTACTAATTCTTTTATGTGTTCGACAAGCTCGTTGACGAAGGGCGCTTTTACGGTATCGACCAGGGCAATTTTTTGGTCCTGAATCAGATAGGCGTTGTAAGTGCTTCCTCGTCGGGTGATGTAACCGTGGAAGTCGCGGATGTTCCAGTCGACAACACCAACCCAGTTTACTCCATCTTTAAGTGAAACCTTTACCATACAAATTGCTCCAAAACGTTAACTTCTAAAAATCAGTTTTATGCACTTAATATTAATTTCGCAGAGAAGCACTAAATCGAGTCATAAACTAAAGTCATAAACTCAGATTTTGCTTAGAGTTGACCCGAACCTAGAAACGGCGATCAAACAATTTAACAGAAAGCCAGTAAATTCATAATCATATATCAAGCTGCAAGTACAGCATTTTAGTCTGCTGTATCTTAAACTAAAGCGAGATAAACAAAAAAGAAAAAGAAAATTTAGTTTAGTGGTGGTGTCCGCAGCCGCAGCCACAACTGCTGTCGGTTGGCTCTTCGCCTTCCGCTGCGTGATTATGCTTAGGGTGATTTTCCTCTGAGACTTTTACATTGATGTAGAGTTCAGGTTCTTCTTCGAAGGATTTCTTGCAACCTGGAGCACAGAAATAGTAGGTTTTTCCCTTGTACACTGTCTTCCACTTTGCTGTTCGTTCATCAACATCCATATTACATACTAGGTCTTTTGCCATGTCTAATTCACCTCCAGACTAACCTGTCAGGTGTTACTTAGAGTTTTGGGCGGAACCGTCGCAGCAATGACGCATTCGACACAACCGTCACCGAACTGAACGCCATCGCAGCAGCTGCGTAGACAGGATTAAAGAGAACATGAAGAATCGGATAGAATAGCCCAGCTGCCAAGGGGATCAAGATTATGTTGTAGAAGAAGGCCCAAAATAGGTTCTGGCGAATCTTGCGCATCGTAGCTCTGCTCAATTGAATCGATATCACTACATCCCGCAAGTCATTTTTTACGAGTACGATGTCGCCTGTCTCCACTGCAACATCTGTTCCGGTGCCGACTGCTATACCGATGTTCGCCTGCGCTAAGGCGGGGGCATCGTTTATACCGTCTCCGACCATCGCTACGACTTTACCTTCAGCCTGCAACCGCTTAATCTCATTTGCTTTTTCACTCGGCAGAACTTCGGATAGCACACTGTCCACACCTACCTGAACCGCAATAGCATTGGCTGTTCGTTTATTGTCGCCCGTTAACATTATAACTTTCAGCCCCATCTTCTTAAGTGCCGAGACAGCCGCTACGGAATGCTCTTTCAGCGTGTCTGCTACAGCTATTAACCCAGCAGCTTTACCGTCAACTGATACGATCATCGCAGTTTTGCCTTGCTGTTCAAACATCTCCATTTTGGCTTCTATTGAGTTTATGTCTACATTGTTGGTTTCCATGAGTTTACGGTTGCCAAGTAACACCGTAGCCCCATTATATTTGACTTCTACACCTTGTCCGGGTATGGCGTTGAAATCTTCAGGGTCATCCACTTTGAGGCCGCGTGTGTGGGCTAGGTCAACGATTGCTTGACCTAGTGGGTGCTCTGAATTCTTCTCTGCAACCGCAGCAAATTGCAAAATCTGTCCTTCATTGAGGGCACCCGTGGTTAGGATGTCGGTTACTTCGGGTTCACCCTTAGTCAAGGTGCCAGTTTTATCGAATACCACTGCTTGAAGTTTATGCACTGTTTCGAGGGCTTCACCGCTTTTGATCAAGATGCCGTTTTCTGCACCTTTTCCAACACCAACCATAATCGCCGTAGGGGTAGCAAGCCCTAAAGCGCAAGGACAAGCAACAATTAACACCGCTATGAATACGGTTAATGAGAAAATGTAGGTTGCCCCAAACAGGAAGTACCATGCCAAAGCGGACAATGTGGCAGTCAATATGATTGTTGGGACAAAGTATCCTGAGGCTATGTCAGCTAAACGCTGTACAGGTGCTTTGGAACTCAACGCATCCTCGACTAAGCGTATTATTTGCGCGAGTGCTGTGTCTTTGCCGACTTTTGTCGCCTGAAACTTGAATGTTCCAGTCTTGTTCATGGTGGCACCTATGACTTGGTCACCTTTCCGCTTCTCAACTGGGAGGGATTCACCTGTGATGACTTTCTCATCTACACCCGAATACCCCTCTGTAAGTACGCCGTCCACTGGGATTTTCTCACCAGGGCGTACGACGATAATGTCGCCAACTTGGACTTCTTCCACAGGTAATTCAGTTTCGACGCCGTCGCGGAGCACTCGCGCCGTTTTAGCTTGGAGCCCCATTATTTTTCTAATTGCCTCTGAGGTTCGACCTTTGGCGATGGCATCGAGTAGTTTACCTGCCAAGATAAAGGTCATTATCATAACTGAGGTGTCGAAAAATACCATAGCATCGTGGAACACATGTGGTGCAAAAGTGACAATAGTGCTATATAGCCAAGCAGTTGAGGTACCCATAGAGATTAGGGTGTCCATGTTAGCGGTTTTGTTCCGCAGACCCTTGTAAGCGCCAACATAGAAGGTCCAACCGACTATGAATTGAACTGGGGTAGCAAGTAGGAACATAAGTATATTGTTCTGTTCCATAGGGAGGGGCATTAGCCACATCAGGAGCATTATTGGAATCGTTATTGCAACGCTGGCGATTAAAAGCACCTTGAGGCGTCGAATGTGACGTTGGCGGGCTTTGCCTTCAGTATCTTCAACAGTTTTTTGTTGCTCGATTATTTCGTAGCCAGCATCATTGATAGTTTTCTTGATAGTGGGTACACTTATTTGTTCAGAATTATACTCAACCAAAACTCGCTCTGTAGCAAAGTTCACGGCAGCATTGTAGACGCCTTCTTTGGCGTTTAGTGCTTTTTCGATGGTTTTTGCGCAGTTGACGCAGGTCATGCCTCCGACTTGGAGGCTTATTTTTTCATGGATTACTTGGTAGCCTGCTTCAATTATTGTTTCTTCTATCATTTTTTGTTCTATGATGTCGGGGTTATAGTCGATGAGGGCTTTTTCAGCTGCCAAGTTGACTGTGGCGTGAGTTACACCGTTGAGTTTAGATAGAGCTTTTTCTATTGCGCGTGCGCAGTTTATGCAGCTCATGCCGCCGATGTTTAGAACTATTTTTTTTGTTTTTTCTTGGCTCATCGGGCTATTCTCCAATTGCGCCTTGTTTTATTTTACGGGTCAGCGTCGATATAAATATTTCTTTTAAAGATATATCTTTCCATGAGTTTATAGTATGAGATAGAGCAGCACAGGAAAAACAAAAAAAATAACGCCGAAAAGGCACGCGTGAAAGTAGAATTTAGTCTAAGCGTTTTATTATATGATATCCAAACTGGGTTTTAACAGGACCAGAAACTTGACCCTTTTGAAGTTCAAAAGCAGCTTTCTCAAATTCTTTCACCATCTTACCTCTCGTGAAGATTCCGAGGTCTCCACCCTTTTTGCCTGATGGACACAGAGAAACTTGTTTAGCAACATCAGCGAATTTTTCGCCTTTGTCTAGACGAGTTTTTACTGTATTTGCTTCTGTTAATGTTTTAACCAGTATGTGGCAACAATGAACTTTGGCTGACATACTCTCTTCTAAGAGCAGTTTCTGGATATAACTCTTACTTGACCATCAAAATTGAATCGTGGATAAAATGGGCGAATTGTTGGTTTTGAATAAACACTTTCACACTAAATTTTAGGTGAGCAATGAAATATTTACATGAAGTTGTTAAAATGCACTCCGAGTAAGAGGTGGCTACTTCGAACTTCGAAGCAAAGTTGATAGATACTGTTAATACAAAAGTAGTCATAGGTGTAGGTATGAAATCTGATAATACTCTCACAAACATAGATGAAGAACAGGGCCTCGATCGTGCAACAGCAGAGCAACTTGCAAAGATAGTTCAGTTTTTACTTAATATAGAGGATTAGGAGAAGGCTTTTTACCCCATACTCAGCCTTAAGAGATCTCTTTTATAAATTTCTAGGAATAAAGAATAAAATTGTATCAAAAAATAATTGAGTAATAAAAGGGAAGACTCTCTCTCAGTAAATGAGAGAATCAATCTTGAATAATTGGTTTACTCGATTACCTGAATTGCACCTTCTGGACATTGTGCCTCACAGGCTCTACAAACCAAGCATTCGCTTGCCTTTGTAGGGACTGACTTGCCGTCTTTCATCTCATAAACTCCGACTGGGCAAGTGTTGACACAAGTTTCGCATCCAGTGCATTTAGGATCGACAACAATTTTTACCATTTTTGTCTTACCTCACTGTATTATTTTCCTCAAATGTTGTTGTGTAAAATAAAAGGGTTTAGGTTGTTTACCGTATTTTTTCACGTAATCTTAACAAGATTCCATTGATGGTGGATTCAGCCTTATCGCGAGCTTTCTGGTAGTCACCAATGTTCTTCTTGTATGTTTCAAGGGATATCTCGCCTCTAAGTTGATATGTTTCGAGGGTTTTGAGGTTTTCTTCAGCCAAAGCCAAATCCTCTTCAGCTTGATCCAGTTGCTTAACTAGATCTGGATATGTACCACTTGAACCACGGAAAACAGCCTTGGCTTTTTCAATGCTTCTAGTCAAAGCTTCTAAGCGATTGTCTATGGCTGTCTTTTGTACCTTATATTGGCGTCTCGGGATCTTGCCTTTCTGCGCTCTCGTTTCTAATGATCTCAACTCTGCCTTCAACTGTTTCTTATCTTCATAAGCATCTATGAATCGCTTAAGATCATCTGCAGTAACCGGCTCACCCATCTTGATGACCTCAGGAGGCGCTTTTTCTTTTTTAGTTTCAATTGAAGGTCTGAGAATTACTAATTGTTCAGATCTGGTCGCAAACCGCTCATCTTTAGGTCGAATTCGCCTGTAAAAAACTGCCCCTATACAACCGATTGTTGCCAATAGCGAAGCCAAAAATGTGGGCCGTAATGAAATCCAGACAGGATTATAATCATATGATAATTGAATCGAATTTTGCTGTGGTGCAAGATAGTCAACATAACTTATGCTTTCTTTTGTGATAGTTAAAATGTCTTGATAGGGATTACGAGTTAAAGTTGATGCTATATCAAGCGAGCTTGCCTGAGGAGTCATAATTGTTGCACCTTCAGGAGGAGCAAATGTCATGGTTGCTCGCTGAACAAGGTATTGAAAATTGGGGAAAAGCTGAAAATTCAAGACATACTTGGCACTATCAAGCGTTGCGCCAGGCAAGTTATATGATGCTGAAAGTGTGACTGTTTCGCCCTTATTGATTGGGGTTGAGAGGGTTGTGTTTGATAGTATTATGTTGCTACTTGTAGGTGTGCTTATAATTGTTGAAAGCTCTTCCCCAGACCCGTCCTTGACTAACACATTTGTTGCTTCCATTGGTAAACTCAAAACAAAGCTACCCACTGGCGACGTGGCATTACTAATGAAGCTGTAATTATCTACGGCTCTTACTGTTCCTGTTGCATCAAGAGTGATTTGGCGGCTTAAACTGCTTATAGTAGTTAACTGCACGCTTCTAGCAGGCACTTGTATTGTTGCCGTTGCAATAGAATAAGTATAGGGCCGGAGGTTATCCTTGGCGTAGTTTGTGTCTTTCACGTCTCCATCGTCTTTGCTGACTGTAATACTGTTGGGCAATCTTGGAAAAACCATCGCTACGTTACATGTTCCAACCTCTTTGGCAAAACAAGGATAAGCTGGAAAATCAAGGGTAAAATTTCCACCACTATCACTTGAAATAAGGCTGTTTGAGAGAACAAATGCTATCGCAAAAACACGCGGTGAATTATCCCTGAAGTCGACTTCTACACCATAGAAACCACTACGGTTAGTCAGGGGAACACCTAAATTAACGTTATAGATATGACCCTCATCGTATGCTAAAGTTTTCAGTAAATAAGCACTGTATCGGAAAGGTAATCCAACCGTAAATTCTCCGCTAACCTGTCCGGATATGTGAATTGTGTCAACAATTACTATGTGACCAGAATACATGACTTGAATTTCATGATCCACTCTATCTATACTATAATCTTCAGTTTGGGCAGAAACCCTATCAAGAGGAACGGCGACAGGTAGGACGAATAGTAATGTGAAAGCTACAATAAAGAGTGATGCCGCCGTTTGCTTCAAGGAATTCACCAAACTGGGGTTTCTTTTATGTTAGGTTAGCCTGTTTATTTACTTTTACCGTAATACAATAGTATTTCGAACTAAGAGTAGTAAGCGACTAATTTTGGTAGCGGGGAGTAGATTTGAACTACTGATCTCTGGGTTATGAGCCCAGCGGGTTAATCCTGGCTACCCCACCCCGCTACGTTTATGTAAAAACGCATTCGGTGCAACCTATTACTTCACGCGTCAAATATTAATAGTTTCTTTTCTTCATTGCAGCAAAAGGATTTTAGTGTCGAATATATTTCCTATGGACGGATGGTTCGTTGATGGATAAGCCGTATTTGCATAAACTCTCAAACCCGACTCTGGATAACCCAATATTCGTTCAGGGGTTACCGGGTTTTGGGAATGTAGGCAGGATTGCGGCTCATTTACTTATAAAGTTCTGTGACGCAAAACTGTTCGCAGAGCTATATTCACCTTCATTTCCTGATTACGTTGCGATAACCACTAAGGGTATCGCTCATTTGCCTCGTTACGAATTTTACTATGCCCCGTTGGAGAAGAATAACCTCGTAATTATGACTGGGGAAATTCAGCCTTCTTTCGATGATGTCGTAGCTCATTATGCAGTTTGTGATTCAGTGATTGATTTCGTCGAGGAGATGGGTTGCCGCTTCATTGTAACCATGGGAGGAGTACCCATAACTGAAGATAAAACTCAAGTCTTCATAGCAGCTACTTCCCCACGGTTAGCTACCGAATTTATGGAGAAAGGCGGAGTCATATATAGTAAAGGCAGAATAGTTGGCGGTACAGGCTTAACTTTGGCTTTGGCTAAGGAACGCAAAATTGAGGGTGTTAGTCTGCTCGGTACAACCATGGGTTTTAAAGCTGACAAGGGCGCTGGGTTTCTGGTTTTTAAGTTTTTGATGAAGACTTTAGGAAAAGAGATAAAAGAAGGTTCAATAGAAAACAATCAACCTGAAGAGTAGAAGTTGGGCGTTGCATGACGAAAAAAAATGAAGAAATTCAAGTAAGCGGTATAGGATCAAAATTTACTAGTATAACTCTAACAATTGTTTCTGTCCTGTTAATCTTCATTGGCCCAACTTACATTCCGTACCTGCTTGCAGACGTGCTAAAGTTGGAGTACTTTGCCTCCATTGGCATCGGTTTGGTATTGTTCATTGTCGGCTTACTCATGCTGGTTTACCTTATCCGCCAAAAAGCAGTGACATAAGTCAATTTTTGCCTCAGATACCCTAGAGTGCATCATTCAATCAGCTTTTTAGATTCTTCATCGGCGACAAAGTAGGGCAGAACCTGTTTTATTAACGTTCTTTAGGGATTCAAGTTTGTTTACTGTGAATATGCTTCTAGAATACATAAGTCATATTAGATATTGCTAAAAGAATAGGTCCTATGCATGATAGCAAGTCCAAGGTTCCCGAGGGATTAAAACTCAAAGGTGAAGAAGTCAAACGCACAACAATCATTTTAGAGCGAAGCGAAAGAGAGTTCATCGAGTCACTAATAGAACAAGGCAAAGAACAAGGTATCAAATCACTCATCTCTAAAATGCTCGACATCTACAAAAGCCTAAACGTTGTCGATTGGCATTTTCCAGGTGAGTATTACTGTGGGATAAGCCGAATGGCTTTCGTCAATGTTGAACTTCTCAACATACTAACACAGCAGATCCCCAAGGAAAAAATGCGTGAAGTAGGCAATCAAATGGGTAACGCCCTAAAAGTTTCAATACAGTCAACTCTAGGTATAGACGCAAGTGTACAAGAGAATTGGGAAGAAGTCTTCAAAAGATTAAAAGTGCAAGGATTCGGCGATTTCTATCTTAAAGATAAATTCCTAGTTTTAAAAGCGCCTTTCATTCACGATTGCGATATTTGGACTGGACTTATAGAGGGATTGTTCAATATCCAATCAGAAATCCGAAATTGCGTGCCACCGCTGGTGTTTGAAAGAAAAACACTCAGGTAACAACCATTAGACGCCTATGCTGGTTCGACAGTTAAATATTGGTGAACAGGTTTATTAGGAAGACAGGCGTTGTGGTGTCGTTTAGTGACGTATGATGAGGGATTGCGTTCATACAAGGCGATTGCCTTCATTGAAAGCTTAACGATTTATTATTATAAATTAGGCGCAACCCCGCAACCAAACGTTTCTGTAAAACAAAAGAACTTTAGATGTATCTCTAAAAAATTAGGTGAAAAATTATGGATAAAATAAAATTTGCAATTCCAAAAGGCTCACTAGAAAAAGCAACCGCAGAATTCTTCTCTAAATCAGGTTTTAAAATCGGAGCATCAGAACGAACATACCGCCCAAGCATAAATGACCCTAAAATCGAAATGAAGGTGCTAAGACCACAAGAAATACCAGTCTTTGTAAGCGAAGGTCTCCAAGACATAGGCATCACAGGCGAGGATTGGGTAAAAGAAAACAAAGCTGATGTGGAAATACTACAGAACCTCGAATATGGAAAAATTCGTTTGGTCATCGCCGTTCCTGAAGGTGTTCCAGAAGGGACCACCTTGGGCGAATTTATGGAATCAATTTGGGTGCAAGGCAAAAACTTCCGAATCAGCACTGAATACCTCAACATAGCCTCTGAATACCTCAAAAGCACACCTCAGTACAAGAAGCGTTTCGGCGATGCAGACCCAATGCTTGTAACGCCTTGGTGGAAAAAGGGCGATAACCCACGAGCGAAAATTTTCTTGTCATTTGGTGCAACAGAGGCTAAACCTCCAGAAAATTCTGACTGTATTATGGATGTCACTGAGACGGGCACAACCATAGAAGCAAATAACTTACGCATCATAGAGACTGTCTTAAAATCATCAGCGATACTTATTGCCAACAAGAAGACACTTCAAGACCCTGAAAAAAGAGAGAAAATCTACGACATTGTTGCGCTTCTAAAGGGTGTAGTTGACGGGTCTAAAAGAATTCACATATTCGTTAACGTCAAGAAAGCAAACCTTAACAAGTTACTAACAGAGTTGCCCGCACTCAAGAACCCAACTATTTCGCCGTTGGCAGACGCCGCATGGGTAGGTGTTAACACAGTTATTGAGAAAGAGTGCCTAATCGAGCTATTGCCTAGAATTCGGAAACTTGCCCAAGGTCTAGTTGTTTACGAGCCCAGGCAAGTGTTGGCACTGGATGAAATTAGTCAAAGAGAGGAGAAGGCGTGCAAAAGATCGAAGTAAAAGTACTCGCATCAAAACAGTTGCCCTCTGACTGGTTTAAGCGACAGCAGGTTGACCAAAAAGCTACCGAAGAACTCGAAAAGAACGTTAAAACAATAATAACGCAAGTCAAAGAAAACGGCGATAAAGCCCTGCTAGAATTCGCGCTTAAATTTGACAAAGCAAAACTCACTACTAAAACCCTTAAAGCTACCCCCCAAGAAATCAAGGAAGCCTACAGTAAAGTAACCAAAGAACAGGTTTCATCTATAGAATTCATGAAGCAAAGAGTCAGTGTATTCCAAAAACAACTCCTCAACCAAACTGAAGTCAGAGCCTTCAACGAGGGCATTATGGTTCAAACAGTTCTACGCCCAATTGAAAGCGTTGGCTGCTATGTACCAGGAGGGCAAGCGACTTATCCTAGCACTGTAGTTATGACTGCTGTTCCGGCCAAAATCGCAGGCGTACCTCGCATCGTTGTTTGTTCTCCGTCGGATGCTGAAGGGCAAGTTAATCCTCTTGTTCTTGTGGCCGCTGATGTCTGCGGCGTAGACGAAGTGTACAAGGTCGGGGGAGCTCAAGCAGTAGCTTCTTTGGCTTATGGAACAGAAACAATAGCGTCAGTACGTAAAATTGTTGGACCAGGCAGCAAGTATGTGACGATGGCTAAAATGTTAGTTTCGACTGACACAGCAATCGATATGCCTGCGGGACCAAGTGAAGTTTTAATTTTAGCTGACCAATGGGCTGATGCTAGGTTGATCGCTTACGATATGATTTCACAGGCTGAACATGGAGGAGACAGCGTCGCAGGACTCATTACAACCTCCCAAAAGATTGCAGATGACGTGCAAGACATCCTCTCAAAAATAGCCACTTCCGCACAAAGAAGAGAAAAAATAGCTGAATCACTCTCAAAATACGGTTTTATCATAGTCAGCAAAGACATCGAGGAAGCCGTGGCTCTTACTAATCAATTTGCAGCTGAGCATCTAGAAGTCATGACAGCTGACGCAAAAAGACTATCCGAAAAGCTAGTTGCGGGTTTAATCCTAATTGGAGCATATAGCCCCGTTCCTCTGAGCGACTATGCCAGTGGAACTAACCATGTGCTCCCCACGGGAGGCTTTGCTAAGGCATTCTCAGGGCTGTCAGCAATAGATTTCATGCGTCGAGTCAGCATAGCGGAATGCTCCAAGGAAGGACTCGAAAAAGTGAGGAGCAATGTCAAAATCTTAACTGATACAGAGAACCTTCCAAATCACTACCAAGCAATCGAGGCAAGATTTACGAAATGAGCGTCTCCTATCGAAAATGGTTTAGCCAGAGACTGGCTAAGTTACAAGCCATAGATTGCTATTCTGCTGGTGTCACACCAGAAGGCTTAGCGGATCAACTGGGTGTTGACCAATCAAAGATAGTTAAACTCAACTTCAACGAAAACCTCTTCATAGACAAAGCCAAGCAAACGGCTTTGATGAAAGAGTTGGCTGACGAAATTGACTTGCGCATGTACCCTGAAGACGAAGAAGCTAAACTACGAGAGAAATTAGCCGGCTATATAGGTGTCACAGCGGATTACCTATCGATTAGCAATGCAGGCGACGAATTAATCGATCGCATAGTAAGACTTTTCATAGAAAAAGGGGACGTTGCAGTTTCATTTACACCTTCATTTGCAATCCCACGGTTATGCGTGAAGCGTCAATATGGTGAATATGTCACTGTACCGCTCAAAAGCGACTTTCAGCTAGATGTTCAAGGCATGCTGTCACTGTTCTCAGACAAAACCCACTTACTATACCTATGCTCTCCAAACAACCCAACGTCAAATCAGATGAAACCTGAAGACGTCGAAACATTAGTCAAAGCTTTTCCAGGTATTGTGATCTTGGATGAGGCATACGGCGAGTTTGCTGAATACTCCTTTGTACCACGCATCACAGAGTTCCCAAACATGGTTATTCTTCGGACGTTCTCGAAAGCGTTCGGATTAGCCATGTTACGACTAGGTTACGCAATTGCAAACCCCGAGTTAGCCACTGTAATAAGAGAAAAAGCACCACTACCGTATCCAGTGAGCGGCTTTACAATTCGAATGGGGATCAAGATGCTCGAAAACATGGGCATAATGCGAACTGCAGTGACGGCACTTTTAGCTGAGCGAGGAAAACTCATAAAGGCACTCAACCAAATAGAAGGTGTCCAAGCATTTGATTCACAAGCAGACTTCATACTCATAAACACAGAGAAACCGGTTAATGAAGTCTACGAGAAATTGCTAAATCGGGGAATTATGCTCAAGAAATGGGGTAAAATCCTCAACTATGAGAACTGTTTCCGCATTACTGTTGGTACGCCTGGAATGAACGCTAAACTAATCGAAGCACTAAAACAAATTCAGAGTGATTGATATGAGAACAGAAGAGGTTTACCGTAAAACCAAAGAAACAGAAGTCAAAGTCAAAGTTAACTTAGACGGGGAAGGAAAAGCTAACGTAAACACGTCTGTACCATTCCTTGATCACATGTTAACCTCGCTTGCGACACACAGTTTAATCGACATATCTGCATCAGTGAAGGGTGACCTGGTACATCACTCAGTCGAGGACCTCGCACTGGGTTTGGGTGAAGGCCTAAACAAAGCATTGGGCACCCGAGAAGGAATCACACGCTTCGGTAACGCAGCAGCACCAATGGATTGCTCACTTGCGTTTGCCGCGGTCGATCTAGTAAAACGTCCGTACTTCAAAATCGACTTAAAATTGCGTGGTAAAAAAGTAGAAGATTTGCCAACAGAAGATATCGTACACTTCTTCGAATCTTTTACCCAAACTCTGCAAGCCAACGTACACATATTCATCGAGTACGGCAGCAACGATCACCATAAAGTAGAAGCCGCGACCAAAGCCCTTGCATTATCGCTTCGCCAAGCTGTCGCTATGGATCCCCGACGTAAAGGCGTACCCAGCTCCAAAGGAGTCATCTAATGGCTAACGTAGTTATCTTCGATTACGGCGTAGGTAACCTCCTTAGCTTAAAAACGGCTCTTGAAAAAGCAGGCTTAACCGCCACTATCGGAACTGAAAACAAGGATTTAGCGGAAGCCGACGCCATAGCTTTACCAGGTGTAGGAAGCTTCACAGCTGCATCAGGTAAACTAGAGAAAGTCAAAGACACTATCCGAACGAAAGTTGAGCAGGGCACACCACTTTTGGGCATCTGCTTGGGACTCCAGTTGTTCTTTGAGCAAAGTGAAGAAGGACCAGGCAGTGGTTTAGCATTCTTCAAAGGAAAAAACGTCCAGTTACCCAAGCAGGTAAAAGTGCCACACATGGGCTGGAACACACTAAACATCGTTAAACCAAACGAGATCTTTGACGGCATAGCCGAGGGCACGTACGTCTACTTTGTACACTCGTTATATCCTGTCCCCGAAGACCAAGACATAATCTGCACAAAAACAGAGTACGGTAGAACATTCACTTCAGCAGTAGCTAGCAAAAACATCTATGGAACCCAATTCCATCCTGAAAAGTCAGGTGATATGGGGATACAAATCCTCAAAAACTTCGCCAAAGCTGTAATTAAGTGATTATTATGCAGTTAATTCCCGCAATAGATTTGATGAGTGGAAAAATTGTTCGCTTAACCAAAGGAAAAGCGGAAACCGCCAAATGCTATGAATCCCAATTTGGCACCCCGCTTCAGGCCGCAGAACTGTGGCGAAGCGAGGGAGCAGGCAAACTCCACATAATCGACTTAGACGCAGCTTTCAGCATCGGTGACAATCGAGACATCATAGCTGAAATCACAAAAAACATCTCGCTGCCAATCCAAGTAGGCGGAGGCATCAGGAGTTATGAAGTTGCAGAGAAACTTCTCAAAGTAGGCGTCGCCCAAGTAATATTGGGTTCATTAGCATTCAGCGACCCAACAGTAATCCCAAAGATTCTCAAAAGATTCGGTCCAGACTCAGTAATCGTCGCATTAGACAACCGAGACGGACACATCATGGTAGAAGGCTGGCAAGCCGAAACCGCAATGACTGTGGACGATGCACTACAAAAGTACACTGAAATAGGAGTATTTCACTTTTTGATCACCTCCATCGCTCAAGATGGGATGCTTAGTGGTCCAGACCTGCAGACACTAAGCGCAGCCACCATGTGCCCAAATGCGAAAATTATAGCTGCAGGGGGAATTGGCTCAATTGGTGATTTGGAGGCTCTAAAAGAAATCGGCGTTGAGGGCGCCGTGATTGGAAAAGCTCTCTATGAGAGAAGGTTCACATTAAAGCAAGCATTAGAAAAGATAGGAGAATAGAATATGACACTAGCGAAACGTATCATACCATGTCTGGATGTTAAAGATGGAAAAGTAGTTAAGGGTGTAAACTTTGTGCAACTTAAGCATGCAGGTGACCCTGTTGAGTTAGCTAAGCGTTATTCTGATGAAGGAGCCGATGAACTTGTCTTTCTCGACATTACTGCGTCGCATGAGAAGCGTGATATCGTGCGTAAGTATGTGGAAGGTGTTGCAAAAGCTATCAGCATACCCTTTACTGTCGGAGGAGGAATACGCAATGTATCGGATGCACGACTCGTTTTATGCAGTGGGGCTGATAAAGTATCGGTTAACACGGCAGCAGTAGAGAATCCAAAAGTTGTTAAGGAATTAGCTGACGTTTTCGGGCGGCAGTGCATAGTCATAGCAATCGACGCTAAAAGAAACCCCAATCCAGTTGATGGAAAAGTCATGATAGAAACGGCAGAAGGCAAAGTTTGGTTTGAAGTCGTCACTTACGGAGGCAGAAAACCGACAGGTATCGACGCGATCACTTGGGCACTACAAGCTGAAAAGCTTGGCGCAGGCGAGTTTCTGGTTACTTCGATGGATAAGGATGGTACCGAAGACGGCTATGACATTGAATTAACCCGCACAATCTCAGAAAAAGTCAACGTGCCCGTTATTGCAAGCGGCGGCGCAGGTGTGCCCAAACATCTCCTTGATGTATTTACGGAAGGGAAAGCTGATGCTGCTTTGGCAGCCTCAATCTTCCACTACAATAAGTATCCTGTGCCAATTGTGAAAGATTACTTGTGTAAAATGGGGGTGACAATTAGAAAATGACCAATAAACTGATAGAGAAACTGGATTTTAAGAAGGGCAACGGACTTATCCCTGTAATAGTCCAGGACGCAAAGACAAAAGCAATCTTGATGCAAGCTTACGCTAACAGAGAAGCAGTAGAACTAACACTGAAAACTAAAAAAGCCACTTACTGGAGCCGAAGCCGAAACGAATTATGGATAAAAGGAGAAACCTCAGGCCATACCCAAAAAGTCGTTTCAGTAGCAACCGACTGCGACTTCGACTCGCTACTGTATGTGGTTGAGCAGACTGGTCCGGCATGTCACACAGGTGAATACAGCTGCTTCTACAATAAAATGCTCTAAACATTACCTCTTTTTCATTGAAAAAGAATTTTTTTCCTAAACTCTACTTGATTTCTGTATAGACTGAGTGACTAACCAATATCTCAACCTTTTGAAAAAAAGGATATTCTATAGAATTTAACAAAAAAATCAAACAAAACCTCTCAAAACCAACCCTAAGCTTAATCCTTTTAAACGAAATCATCTTCTATTCTCTTGTGAATTGTTATGTCTTTACACGAAGCCATGCTCTACGAACGGCAAAAAGAGAGCAAAGTCAAATGCTGTCTCTGTTCCCGGCGCTGTCTAATTAACGATGGAGCACCCGGCTTCTGCTTGGTCCGCAAAAACCAAGGCGGTACCCTCTACACCCTAAACTACGGCAAAACCATTTCAGTTGGTGTAGACCCAATCGGTAAAAAACCACTCTCACACTTCAACCCCGGTTCATTAGTGTTATCGTTTGCGGCTGCCGGATGCAACTTTCGATGCCAATTCTGCGACAACTGGATGATAAGTCAAGACCTAGAAGCGCCAGGCAAACCTATGCCGCCAGAAGAAATTGTTAAAGCTGCTCAGAACGCGAATTGCCAAGGCATCAGCTACACCTACACCGAACCAACCATCTTCATGGAGTATGCCTATGACACGGCTAAACTTGCCAAAGATGCGGGCTTATTCAATACTTTTGTCACTAACGGTTACATGACGCTTGAAGCTGTCAAAACCATCGCACCCTACCTTGATGCAGTCACTGTGGACTTCAAAGGGGGCGCAGATCCCAGCTTCTATAAATCCGTCATGAGCGTTCCAGACGTTAAACCCATCTTTGAAACCTTAAAAGAATTGCGTCTGAGCGGTGTTCATATAGAAATCACTAACCTTGTGGTACCCCGTTCAGGTGACTCGATGGATAGAATCCGCGAGTTGGCGGCATGGCTCGCTGAAAATCTGGGCAAGGATACTCCTGTTCATATGCTGCGGTTCCATCCAGAATACAATATGACTGACTTCCCTGCTACGGACGTGAAGACCATGGAGCAAGCCTTGTTGACGGCTAAGAATCAGGGTCTACGGTACGTCTACATTGGCAACGTGCCGGGCCATGCGGCTGAAAACACTTATTGTCCCAATTGTGACACTCCAGTCATTAGACGTTACGCATTTGATATTACCCAATGGAATCTGACAGAGGATAACAAGTGCGTTGTTTGTGGACAGCAGATCCCAATAAAAGGGAGATTGCACCAGAGCAATCAACGCTTTCCCTACGCGTTGTTTTAGTAAAAAGGTAAGCGAGGAGCAATGTGGCCAGAAAAATTTCCTCCGAATGAAAGGGTACAGCTGAGTATGTCTAGGTACTTTGATATCGTCGAGAACAAGAAAAATGCTAAATTTCTTTTAGCTAAAAAAGTTCCAGCTAACTTTGTAGATACTGATTCTTTGGAAGCTCTTTGGCAGTACCATGCAAAGTCTACAGAGGCCTATTTCGCTCTTGAAAGCCAAATCGACAACGGCAAAGATTTGGCCTCAATTGCTACTCCAGAAAAATCCTATTCGGATTTGAAAATATTAATCACCGCCAAGATGCTAGAACATTGCCACTTCTGCGTCCGCAGATGCGGAATTAATCGATTAGATAATCAGACAGGCTTTTGTGGCTGCGGCAATACCATTGCTGTCTCAAGTATCTTTGCCCATGTAGGCGAGGAACCCGAACTTGTTCCCTCTGGAACCATATTTACAATTGGTTGTACGATGCGGTGTCTGCATTGCCAAAACTGGACCATATCTCAGTGGCAAGAAGGATCAATTGAGTTTACGTCTCAAGGGTTGGCGGGCGAAGTCGAAGATCTGTATTCTAGGGGTTGTAGGAATGTGAATTTGGTGGGTGGAGAGCCGACGCCGTGGTTTGGGAAATGGTTAGAAACCTTCCGATACGTCAACGTGAATGTTCCTGTGGTGTGGAATTCCAACTCGTATTATAGTCCAGAAACTGCCCGGCTGTTGGCTGGTTTTGCGGATGTGTATTTGCTGGATTTTAAGTATGGTCCGGGTGGTTGTGCAGAGCGTCTTTCGGATGCGCCGAACTATTGGCAGGTTTGCACGCACAATCATCTTGAAGCTAAGCGTTACGGTGAACTTATAATTCGAGTGCTGGTTTTGCCGGGGCATCTGGAGTGCTGCACTAAACCGATACTTGAGTGGATAGCTGCCAATTTGGGTGTAGAAACTCGGGTGAATTTGATGTTTCAGTATCATCCTGAGTGGCGAGCCAATGAAGTACCCGAATTGCATAGAAGGCTAACGAATGCCGAGATGGAGCGCGCGCTGCAGCTTGCCAAAGCGGCTGGATTAGTAAACTTGGTAGCTTAGTTTGCTGGATTAGTCTTATTAGGGCAAAGCATGTTTTGCATCAGTAGAGCCCAGTATGACTAGGTATTCGGCTTTGGCGGTTGCAACCATTTACTGGAAACCAAATGAAGACTACCTCGAAAGTATAATTGAAGCTTTGAACAATAGAGTTCAAAACGGAGATTTTGTCGTGGTATCAGAAAAAGCATTAGCGATAGCCACAGGCAGGATAATTGACGAAAGCAACGTTAAACCTAGCCGAAACGCCACTTTGTTGGCTAATTTCTGGATGCGTCTAGTTTGGGGCTACTGTCTGGGTTTCTTGTGTAATTTTGGGCAGCGTTTGCTCAAGCGTTTGCGAGAGTACCCATTGGAGTCAGGCAGCCGCCACAAGCAAGTTGCCTTGGAGCAGGCGGGGCTTTTGCAGGCATTAATGTTTGGGTCTGAAGGAGGCATCGATGGCTCAAACCTTGCTTACTCGTATGTTAGTTTGCCACTTACAAATGCAGAGGAATTTGGGCAAAAAATCTCTGACCATATCTTTACAACTTTAGGCAGGAGAGCTTGTGTTATCATCGCTGATACTGATAAAACCTACAAGTTTCGCAACTTCTATTTCACTGCCCGCCCAAACCCCTTGAGGGGCATACGGTCCTTTGGGGGTGTTTTTGTTTATGTATTAGGTCGTATGTTTAAACTAAAACGGAGTTCTACGCCGCTGGCTGTTGCAGGTTGTTTACTTTCCGCTGCCAAAGCTCTTGAGATCACGAATATAGCCGATAGAGCGCGTGGTCCTGGTTCAGGCGCTACAGTTTGGGACATGGCGGCAAGGTTCCATGTGGAGACCGACGATGTTAGCTGGGAAATGCTCGGCACAGTCACCCATAAACCTGTTGTTATTGTAAGAAAAACTTAGCCCTAAAGATTAATAGTATGGGAAATTATTAACCCAATTAACTCAAATGATTATTCTGGAGAGTAATAGATAAAAATAGGGTTTGCAAGCAGTAAGCGGAACGATGGGGATGAGTATGGAAGAAGCAATAAAGAAGCTGGACGCATTCTTTAATCCGCGTTCAGTAGCAGTTATTGGTGCCACGAAAAAGGTCGATAAGGCAGGGCACGTTATTTTCAAGAATTTTGCGAGTACTAAGCAGCACGGTGTTTTCCAAGGCGAACTCTATCCCATCAACCCAAACGAAGATTCCATTTTAGGTTTTAAATGCTTCAAATCTTTAAGTAAGGTCCCTGGTGAAGTAGAACTAATCGTAATTATTGTCCCAGCAAAAGTTGTTCCTTCTATTTTGGAGGAAGCAGTTGCTAAGAAAGTTAAAGCTGCAATCATAATCAGTTCAGGTTTCAAGGAAGTGGGAAACAAAGAACTCGAAGAGCAGGTAACAGCTATCGCAGCAAAGGGTGGAATCCGTGTTTTAGGCCCAAACTGTTTGGGTGTTTATTACTCAAAAACAGGCATCGACACACTATTTTTGCCTGAAACAAAAACACTTACTACAGGCGAAGATGTAGTTGCAACTCCGAGACCTCTACCGGGAAACATTGCTATGATCACTCAAAGTGGAGCCTTTGGCGTTGCTGCACTGGACTACCTTACTGGTCGCCAGATGGGTGTCAGCAAATTTGTTAGCTTCGGAAACAAAAGCGACGTCTCAGAGTCAGACATCCTACATTACCTCCTGTATGACAAAGACACCAAAGTCATACTAGTTTACATTGAAGATGTTAAATCAGGAAGAGAATTTCTCAAAATCGCAAAGAAAGTAACAGTCAAGAAGCCCGTCGTCGTCATCAAATCAGGACGAAGCGCTGCAGGTGCGAGAGCAGCGGCATCTCATACCGGCGCAATTGCCGGTTCAGACAAAATCTACGATGCCGCGTTTGAGCAAGGCGGGATAATTCGAGCAAGGGACATGGAGGAGTTTTTTGACATCGGAAAAGCCTTAGCGATGCAGCCACCTGCAATGGGCAAAAACATTGGCATACTTACAGACGCAGGAGGGCCAGGGGTCATGACTGTTGATGAATGTGAATCCTTGGGATTAACAGTTGAACACTTCTCAGATGAGACCTTAAAGAGCTTCCAAGAACTCAAAGACAAAAATGCTATTTTGAAAATCGCCGCTACCAATAATCCTGTAGACCTAACTGGTTCTGTGACGGATGAAATGTTCGAGATGGCCGCTGAATTAATGTTTCAAGATCCAAAAATCCATGGCATAATTCTACTTGGGCTTCATCATATGCCTGGTCTTAGAGAGAAATACATTGATGGGATCGTAAAGATCTCTCAAAAATATGATAAACCACTTCTTATGTGTGACATAGGCGAAACGGAAATGGCGCTCTACACTCGTTCACGTTTTGACCGGCTTTGTGTGCCTTCATTTGAGTCACCCGAGGATGCTGCCAGGGGTATGAAGGCGCTGGTTCGGTATGGTGAATACCTCAAGCGTAATGGGTGCTCAGATGAGTACATAGCGGCTTTTCGGAAGGCATGTTCGCCTAAAAAGTGACGGCGACAGCAACTAAACGGCCATCAGTTAGCCCTAATTGTCCTCGCAAGTAAAGTGGTGATATGACTTCCAAAACGTCGCTTGGATAATTTGGAGTAATTGGGATTATAATTGCACAATTTAGAGTATCTATCGCTGCTTTGAAGAGTACTCCTGAATAGTACCCTTTCGCTGGTTCAACCATCATACCCCTAGCAGGATTCAAAAGTTTTCTTTTTTCTGTGCCCTCTTGTGTTAAGTGTATGTTTAGGGTTCCCGAGTATGGTGAAAAACCAAGCTTGTTTTGTATCTGTCGTTTAACCCATGGCAAATCTATGAAGCTTTTGCCTTTGCCCTTGCCTGAAAAAACTTTCCCCTCAAAGGTTAGTTGCGGCAAAGCCCAGCCTTCGGATTCACTATTGATCTTTTAACCACAGGGCAACAGCTTTAAGAATAGGGTCAGCTGAAATATCGACAACTGGAACGATCATTTTCTCTTTTGTTTCAATAATCTGCGTGTATTTTGGCATCATTGCATAGCCAACATAAGTCCAGTAGACTTTGCGCTTTTCTAGAAGCTCTTTGGCTACTGCAGTGTTGGATGCGGTAAGCGGAAAATAGAGGAACACCACTCCTTCAACCCAGTACAAACCCGCCAATTTTCCCCCCGCGATAACTGAGGTGAAACGCGCGATATCTTCTGCGCTATTGAAGCGAGTTTTCTCCATAATTACGATCTCTTTAAAGGGTTCATAAGAAACAGTAACTCCACTTTTACTCATAACACACACTCACCAGTTGGCTAAGCATATGTGTTTGGCTCCCCTTTTAATTTTGTCGTTGTACCAAAGGTAATTGAATTGATAGCGCTATTAATCAAACTTATCAAAAACGCCACTAACACCAGCAGCAACTGAAAACCCTTTACCGCAACCATTTAATAATTAACTACCTCAAACTTCATACCAACAAGCATAGAAGGCACTAATCTTGAGTCTAAACCAGAACTTAGAAAAACTGTCAAACGCCTGCGGAGTAGTTGGCAGAGAAAACCAAGTCCGAACTCTCTTAGTCGAGATGCTAAAGCCATACTCAGACGAAATCCAAATCGATAGGATGGAAAACATAATAGCCATAAAAAAAGGCAAACCCAAAGCACCCAGAATCATGTTAGCAGCACACATGGACGAAGTCGGTTTAATGGTAAAAACCATAAATAAAGACGGCTTCCTCCAATTCAGCAAAATGGGTGGAATAGACGACCGCATCCTACCAGCACAAAAAGTCGTAATCCACACCAAAAAAACCATTTACCCAGGCATAATCGGCTCTAAGCCACCCCACATACAGAAAGAGGAAGAACGAAAAAAAATAATAAACCTTGACGATCTTTTCATCGATGTCGGAGCAGAAAACAAAGAAGACGCGATAAATAGAGGCATATCAATCGGCGATGCGGTCGCTTTCGACGTACAATACACTAAATTAGGCAGAGACGCCGTAATGGGTAAAGCATTTGATAACCGTGCAGGGTGCGCAGCTATGGTCGAAACAATGAAACTACTTAGAAAAACTGAATGCACGGTCTATGCAGTTGGCACTGTTCAAGAAGAAGTTGGTTTACGCGGTGCAGCAACAGCAGCGTTTGGTGTCGACCCAGACTTAGCACTCGCGTTAGATGTAACAATTGCAGGCGACGTTCCAGGTGTGCGAGAATACGATACAAGCGTAAAGATAGGCAAAGGCCCAGCCTTAATAATTAGCGATTCAGGTTTAATCACTCATCCAAAAATTCTACGTTGGCTCCAAGACACAGCAGAGGAAGAAAAAATCACAATCCAAATTGAATCAGGCTTAGTAGGTAGCACTGATGCGGCACGAATATCAATCACACGACAAGGAATCCCAAGCGGAACAATATCCATTCCAACACGATACATCCACAGCCCAGCGGGTATACTTAGCCTCAAAGACTTAGAAGAAAGCGCGAAGCTAGCTGCAGCAGCAATCAGTAAAGCGGCAAAATACTTCTAAAGAAAGAATCAGGCCCGCCCGAGAATCTTGCCAAAAAGCAATAGCTGGCTTTTGAATAGTGTATGACCGCTCTCAAAAGCATAGAAAAAAAGTCCCGCTAATTAAGCGCAATTGTTTTTATTTGCATCTCTCCTTCTTCTAGTAAAAAGTGACAAAGAATGGTCAAACAAGAAAAGCCCGAAAAATTCGCAGGTAAATTCGAAATATTAGACCACACGGCAGACACCTACATTCGCGCAAATGGCACAACTATGCAGGAAGCCTACGAAAACGCCGCGTTAGCAATGTTTGAAACTATGACCGATAGCAGCAAGATCGCTCAAATCCAAGAGGAAACAGTCGAGGTAGAAGCCGAAGACCAGTACGCATTGCTCTACAATTGGCTTGAAGCGCTACTCATAAAGTTTGAGACCGAAGACATGCTCTATTCAAAATTCCAAATAAGTGATTGGAAAGAAAATGCTGAGACTTTCAAATTTACTGCAAAAATTTGGGGAGAAAAGTTTGACCCCAAAAAACACACTCAAAAAGTCGGGGTTAAAGCGGTGACATATCACCGCATGGTTGTTATCCGTGAACCCGAACGAGTGATTTTAGAGTTTATACTCGACATTTAAGCGAGTTTGAGATTCCCTAAGTCCTCGAGCATTTTGGCGACCATTGGATCTGGCGGTGCGTCGAGCGATTTTGTGCCGGAGACCACGAAGGGAACCTTCTTTTTCTTGTAGTATGCTATTAGAGGTTCAGTTTGGTCTTTGTAAACTTGAAGGCGATTTTTGATAACTTTAGGGTTGTCGTCGGCTCTTTGGTAGAGTTCGCCGCCACATTTATCGCATATTCCTTCCTTTTTGGGTTTTAGGAATCGGATGTTGTAGACTTCTCCACATTTCTTGCAGATACGTCGTGATGAGAGGCGTTGGATGATTATTTCATCTGGAACATCAAGTTGTAATATGACATCGATGCTGGTGATTCCTTCAAGTGTATTTGCTTGTTCGATGGTTCTTGGGAAACCATCTAGTATGAAGCCTTTGCCTTTGGGAACTCTACTAAGACGTTCCTTAAGAACTTCGATAACAACCGAGTCTGGGACAAGTGCGCCTTTCTCGACATAGCTCTTAACTTTTTTGCCCAATTCAGTGTTCTGTTTTACTGATTCGCGGAAAATATCGCCCATTGCAATAACATCAACGCCAAGCTTTGTTTGAAGTCTTGATGAATACGTACCTTTACCTGCACCTGGCGCTCCAAAGATAATCGCTTTCATTACTTTTCACCTGTTAACCTGCACTCATACACCGCCAATTCATTTTTAAGTGTTATCATTATCGCCCACGGAAATGTTTATGCCATAAAACAACCTAACGATGCAAGATGCGAATATGCACACTCTGGAAATAGGGAAAAACCTCTACCAAGTTGAACTAGAAACAGGGGGTATTAGAAATTTAATCTGTAGCTATATCATAAACGGACCTATCCCAGTCCTTATCGAATCAGGTCCAACCAACTCTGTGCCGAGACTACTTTCTGCATTACAGGAATTGAACATCAAACCAGAAAGCATCGAGTATGTTGCAGTAACACATGTTCATTTGGATCATGGAGGAGGGGTAGGAACATTGCTGAAGTTTTTGCCAAACGCGAAAGTGTTAGTGCATCCCCGAGGTATGCCTCATCTAATTGATCCTGAACGCCTCTGGCCTTCATCTCAAGCCGTTCTGGGTTTTGTGAGTGAAATCTTTGGGAAACCCGAGCCAGTTCCAAAAGAACGCATAATCCCCATTACAGATGGCAGTTTTGACTTAGGGGAGAACGTAAAATTAGGAGTGACAGAAACAATAGGTCACGCTTCCCACAACCTCAGTTATCAAGAGGGCTTCAACGGGGGAGTTTTTCCCGGTGATGCAGCTGGTACTTACTTGCCAGACTGCGATGTTGTTGTTCCCACAACGCCACCACCATTCTACCTGGAATCAGCATTAGCTTCGCTTGATAAATTAATTAGGCTAAAGCCGTCGGCTCTTTACTTTAGCCATTTTGGAAAAGCCACTGACGCAATCGAGCGATTGAAACGTTATAAAGTGCAGCTTCAACTTTGGGGTGACATAGCTGAAAAAGGCGTAAAAGAAAACTTGAGCTTGGAAGAAATCCGAGATAGAATAATCGCCAAAGACCAAGTCATGACTAACGTCGCTGATTATATTAAAACTCATCGTATTTATTCGAAGACTGTGCTTGAGAATTGCGTTCGAGGCTTTATAGAGTACGCCAAACGTGAACAGCAGAAGCTCTCATAAACGTTTTATAATCTGGGTCAGCTTTTGTTTTAAAAGGTGAAAGATTTTGGGTGAAAGCGAGAGTAGAGCCGCTCCTGAGCGGGTTCCTATTGAGAAAGTTAACGATTACATGTGGCGGATCCCTAAGTACAAACCTGCCATGAAGGTTCCGGGCATGATTTTTGCCAGTCAAGCGTTACTTGAGAAGATGCAGACTGATCGTACACTTTGGCAATGCGCCAATGTATCACAGTTGCCGGGCATCTACAAACATGCAGTAACCTTGCCAGATGGTCATGAGGGTTATGGTTTTCCAATTGGAGGGGTTGCAGCAACTGACTATGAAAACGGTGTCATCAGCCCAGGCGGTGTCGGCTACGATATAAACTGTGGTGTACGTCTGCTATCAACAACATTAATTGAAAAAGAGATCAGACCCAAACTTGGATCTTTAGCTGAAACAATTTTCCGTAATGTTCCCTCCGGACTTGGAAGCCGCCGCAAAGATTTCACCATATCTAACCGTGACCTAGAAGGCTTAGCGGTCGAGGGTGTGCAATGGCTTATCGATAGAGGTTTAGGTTGGGCTGAGGATGGCAAACATTGTGAAGAAGGCGGTAATATGGCCAACGCCAATCCGGATAAGGTTTCAAACACGGCCAAAAATCGTGGTTTAACTCAAATAGGCACTCTAGGATCAGGAAACCACTTCTTAGAAATACAAAAAGTAGATAAGATCTTCAACGAGAAAACAGCAAAATCCTTCGGTATAGAGCATGAGGGGCAAGTTACGGTTATGATCCACTGCGGGTCGCGGGGTTATGGTCACCAAGTTTGCTCTGACTATCTAAGAGTAATGGAGCATGCCGTGCAAAAATACAAGATCAGCCTGCCTGATCGCGAACTTTCCTGTGCACCCGGAAACAGCCAAGAGGCAAGAGATTACCTTGAAGCGATGGCATGTGCAGTAAACTATGCTTTCTGTAATCGGCAGGCAATTATGCATTGGGTTCGACAAAGTTTCCAGCAGGTATACGGTCAAGACCCTGAAAAATTCGGGTTAAAACTTGTCTACGATGTCGCTCACAACATTGCCAAAGTAGAAATGCACAATATCGATGGTGTACAAAAGAAGGTTTTGGTTCACCGGAAAGGCGCAACCCGTGCTTTCCCTGCTGGACACCTTGATATTCCTGAGGACTATAGGAGTGAAGGCCAACCTGTCCTCATTCCCGGCAGCATGGGTACTAGTTCCTGGGTTCTGGTGGGTACAAACAAAGCTATGGAGTTGACTTTTGGCTCAACGGCCCATGGTGCAGGTCGCATGATGAGCCGATCGGCCGCCAAACGCCAATTCTGGGGTGGAGACATAAAAACATCTCTTGAAAAGCGGGGTATAGCTGTACGTGCGGCTAGTGCATCAGTACTAGCCGAGGAAGCAGATCTAGCATATAAAAACGTAGATATGGTAGCGGATGCAAGTGACAAAATCGGTATCGCAACCAAGGTGGCACGGCTTGTTCCGTTAGCAGTCGTCAAAGGATAGGCGCTACACTATGCATTCTTTTTATTCGAATAATTTACTTTTTTACAGGGTTAAAAGTTAATATCCCAAAAAACAATCATAACTCACGGGATCGTTTATTCTCGCTTGTGGTGCCGTAAATGAAGGACGAATGTGGAATCTGCGGCCGAGTTATGCGCACAACCTATATGCGGCAGTGCCAACGCTGCAAGAAAATGTTCTGCCGGGACTGCATGACTCCTGATATTGCCACAGGTGATCCAATGGCGATGCTTTGTCTTCATTGTGCCAGACGTATTGTTTCACCCAAGACCGTTTCTAAGTATGCGGGACTAGAGCGCCACCTGAAGTTTCGTGCGGCATTTACAGATTTGGTTACGCTCAAGTTTGCGCGTATCGACGGCTTAATCGGCACCAACCTCCCCATCGCAGCTTACCGTGACCCGCTCTGGTGGAGCAACACCTCGTCAAGTTTGCATGCAAAAGCATGGCTGGATTCTGGCTGGGAAGTACAAGATATTAACTTCAAAGAAGGAACCGTCACTTTCAAAAAAGTTCGCACTTTGCCAAAGAAGCCAAAGAAAAAAAGCATAGAAATTACTCAACCTTTTACTCCAGTACCTGTTCGACCGCTACGTTCAAAAGTTCCCTCGAAAACTAAGGTATCGAAACTCTACGCAAGGATCAAAAATCTTGAACGCCAACGCGCTACACCTATCCAGCCAATAAGGGGATTTAAGCCTAAGTCCAATTATCAAAAGCGTCTTTTTAAGAATAGCCAAAAGCCCCAATAACAACTATCGCTTAATTGGTTTTGGATTACATCTTGCTTTATTCAAAAAAAATTGAGGATCGAAGAAACATACGAAAAAGCAAAAACTGTTTTGATACAAAAGGATTGTGCGGTCTCTGATTTGCCGCCTTATCAGCTTTCGATTAAACAGGGTTCGCTTTGGCGCCTATATTCAAGAACGACAAAAAAGAAATCAAATTGAGATTTTAAACTGTTGATAATAAAGCAAGCATTAAATATCCTTCAAAGTTGGCATCAGATTGGAATGTCAGTTTAATAGGAGTGTCTTGGAGTTTTCATTGCAGTTGTGTGTTTGGTTGGCCCTAGATTTAGGTAAAATCATGGTTGATGATGGTCAAAGTTTTTGGAGTTGGATAATTTCCTGGGTATGCAAGTAAAGAGTTTCAGCGGGGAGAAGCCTCCATTAATTTGGCTATGGACTGACTGTTTTTCCATCTGTCATAAGAGTCTTAGAGTATACAATTGTTTGTTTATACTCGATTTAAAGTACAAGTGTTTATTGAATAAACCCTAAGCAAGCTTCACTGTTCTGTTTGTTTGCCGCAGTTCTGACAGAACACAGCGTACTCTCTATTTGTAGAGCCGCAGTGGCTACAAAACTTGCTATCTCCCGACGCAGGGTTCTGAGTTACCTCTAACAAGGTTGAAGCAGTTGAGGACTTTGCGACAGAGTGTATTTTGGGCTGTCTAACTGACCAAATAGCCATAGCCATCGAAGCAGCAACAGCGAGAACGATTATCACAAATAGCACAGGATTCTCAGAAACTAAATTGAAAGATAAAGGCAAAACGGATTGAAGTTGAGGGTCGGTAACTGTAGGTGAACTTGTAGGCGTAGGTGTTGCTGATCCAGTAATCGGTGTTTTTGTTGATGTTGGTTCAACAGTTGGAAAGACAACTGTTGCGGGAACAAATTGTTTGCTTTCGTCTATTGAATAGATATAGGCGTCTTGACCTTGGAATTCCGTTGGTAATTGACCGATTTTGAAACCATCACCGGTAGTTTCACAGTAATAGTAGGTGTCGTTGGAATCAGCAGGATAAGTCCAGTAGGTACCGCGAAGGTTCTGACCCAAAACACCTACTGCATAGTGATCAGGTGGGTTTATGTAGACTGTACCATAGCCCATGATTAGGGTTAAGGTGGCGAAAAGTACGGATGTATCTTCGCAGTCTCCACCATCATCGACCAGAGTTTCAATCGGGAATCTTGGGTATTCATCTTTGCCGGTAGTAACTGAGTCAGATGTGTAGGGTAGACTTTGGACAAACGCTAATACAAAACTTACTTTGTCATATGCGTCGTAGCCTTGTTCTGTGGTGATTTTGTCGAGGGTCTGCGCTAAAACCTTTACATAATAGTCCTCAGTTGTTGTGAGAAAACCATAACCAGCAGGTCCATCGCGGGTTCTCCTCTGGACAGACACATCTTGGTATGCATCATAGAGGGCTTGTGGTATGCTTAGGTTCCATGTCCAATGTTGTCCTGAGTAATCCCATGCAAAACTTTTCTCATAGAAAGCTGGAGCCTGTGCAATTGCATTATCTGACAGAACAATAGGCGTCGATATAATGAAAACTAATGAGATAAGGAAAATTGATTTCATTTGTTTGCTCTTAAATACGGTCGAGTACATACTGACCCTTTGAGTAACCTTAATGATTAAAGGTCTGGCGTTTAAAAGTTCCCCTAAAGTAGGCTTGTTTTGTTACTGTTCAACTAAAGCAGCAGAATCAGGTTTTACCTTGTTTGATGATTCCATAGCTCTGCTTCTTCCATAAATCCCGGAACTTGTTATAATAATCTACTGGTTGAAAGACGGGTGCATAAGTGAGCTGCCATTCTAATCCGCACTTACAAACTGCATATGCTTGCTTGTTTCTTACGTCAGCAAAAATCTGTAAAAGCTCTTTTCGGCATTTAGGACAGTAATAGGGTCCATTTACCATTTGCTTAGCGTCTTTTGTCAAGATTTTTATGCGGCTACTGGGAATCCTTTGCCTATCTTTCTCGGTGCTCATCATCTCATCTTACAACAAATATTGCCAGCCATTATAGATATACTATTCCATGTAGATGAGCACTTTCCCATAGTGCAGTCAATTGCCCTAGTTAACCGATTTAAACCTAGATAAACTTAAATTTCTCAGAAGATATGGCTTATCCAGCGCGGCCGTCGTCTAGTCTGGTTTAGGACTTTAGCCTTCCAAGCTAATGATCCCGGGTTCAAATCCCGGCGACCGCACCAATCTTCTCACATTATTTAAATATTAAATACTCGCATTGGCGATATTACATTTTGTTAAGCTGAATAAATTTGAACAATACATTCAAAGTCGCAATCACAATTCTGCTAATAGCTGTAATTATATCTTCGATTTTTTTAGTAAACAGTTTGTTCAGTCAACCGATGCCAAACAGGCAGTTCTATGTTGGCGTCGAATACGCATACGCAGATGATGCTACGCAACTCAAAGCATTAGTCGACAAGGTTGCATCTTACACTAACCTTTTTGTCATTGGCTCACTTGGAATCTCGTTCAATCGAACCGCACTTGACGAGTCCTGCGACTACATAAATCAGGCAGGGTTGAACTTTATTGTTCTCTTCACAGGTATAGACCAGTATACCAAATGGCCAGATAACTACGAAATAACGGACTGGATGGTTGATGCCCAGCAGAAATACGGCGAAAAATTCCTTGGCATCTACAAGATCGATGAACCAGGCGGCAACCAGCTTGATAATGGACCATCCCAAATAATCAACACAACCACAACCTACGAGGATACTTCAACAAGTTACGTCGATTACCTTTCGCAAATGATCAACTACTACCACCCTTACACGCCAGGAGTTTTTACCGCTGACTTTGCCCTCAACTGGTTTGATTATAAAGCAAACTACACAGGCGTCTTTGCCGAGTTTGTAGGTAACGAGAGTGAAAACCGAATAATCGCTCTCAACCGAGGTGCTGCATCGGCATTCCAGAAGGATTGGGGTTTAATCATTAACTGGAAATACAATCAACCACCCCATTATCTTGAAAGTGGCACAGAACTCTACGATGATTTAGCGCTATCTTACAGTGCAGGTGCAAAATACAGCTTAGTTTTTAGCTACCCGAACCTAACAAGCACAAAATATGGCATTTTAGAGGAGGAACATTTCTCTGCGCTTAAAAAGTTCTGGGTTAATTTGCAGTCTAACCCTGACTGCTTCGGCGATAACCAACCAGAAGCATCATATGTGATACCAAAAGATTATGGGTTTGGCTTTCGCAGTGCCGATGACCGAATCTGGGGACTATTTTCCAGCGACAGCTTATCTGCAAAAATCTACCATGACGTGCAGACACTCACAAGTCGATATGGAGCTAAATTCGACATCCTTTATGACGAGCCGGAAGTCATCGCGCCACTTTTGTCTGGTTATAGTCAAGTTTTCTATTGGAATCAAACAATAGAATGACTATTCGACATTGAGGTTCATTATTCTGCTTGTAAATGATTTAGACTATACAGGCAAACGCAATAAAAACAGAGAACGCTACCTAAACGCTATTGCTGTTGGAGCGAAAGGGTGAAAAGGCACAACGAATAATACTCAAGACAAAGGTGACGCTTTAATGAGTGATCAACCAAACATGGCAACTATCCAGTTGAACGGCGATAAACAAAATTTCATTATGGATAAGAAAGACTTCAAAACAGGCAGTAGAGGATACTTCGGAACCGGCAAAATGGTTGTTGGTGGCAAAAAGTACCAGATAAGCATTCAAGCAGTGGAGATTGGTTCTAAGCCTAAAGAAGAAAATAAAAAGTAAAATAGCTTTTTCCTATTTTTGTTTAAGGCAAAATTGACGCGTTATTTATCGTCACGTTTTTGAAAGGTTTGTCCTCCATGCTCGTTCTAACCTTAGTGATTGCATCCACTACATCCAGTCCAGAAAGAACTTTTCCGAATTGGGGATGCTTATTGTCTAAGTAGTTATTGTCCACTACGTTTATGAAGAATTGGCTACTGCCGGTGTTTGGACCTGCATTTGCCATAGCGATGGTTCCTCTGTCGTTATGGTTTTTGCCCGTGAATTCATCTTTTATGCATGGTATTGATGAGTCTCCGTAACCGGTTCCTGTTGGATCGCCGCCTTGGACCATGAAGCCAGCGATGACTCTGTGGAAGATTGTGCCGTTGTATTTTCCTTGCTGAACAAGATTTTTGAAGTTGTTAGTGGTAATCGGCATATCGTTTCGGAGTTGAAGAATTATGTCACCCATGCTTGTTTGAAACAAGATTTTTATGCCGTTGGTGTATTCATCTGAAACTTGATTTGTTGGTTGGTTTGTTTTTTGTCCTTCCATTATTTATGCCCGAATAACAGTTAGAGCGATAATTATTATGCATATTGTAAAACAACACCTCAATTTCTAATTAGCTATTTTAGAAATTAAAGAAACTAAAAGAAGTTTATCGTTGAGCTAAGGTACAATCGCTGCTCTTATAATAGTAACAGGATTAACTGGAACGCTTATCTCATCGGGCATGTAGGGATTTTCTGTTGCTGGGGCATTTGCGATTGCATCTACAACATTTTTGCCGTCTATTACTGTACCGAACACAGTATATGTTGAGTCAAAGTTAGGCGCATATTTCAATCCGTTGTCTTCTACATTTATGAAAAATTCGCTTGTAGCAGAGTTAGGTTGGCTGGTTTTTGCCATGGCGATCGTATAGTTTGTATTCCGGTTGTTGCTCCCAATCTCGTCTTGTATTGCTGCAACTGTTCCGCTAACTTTTCCACCTTGAATCATGAAGCCTGAAATCGTTCGATGGAAAGTTGAACCATCATATTTCCCCTGCTGGACAAGGTTAATGAAGTTGCCAGATGTTATGGGCTTATCTGTTCTTAAGTCAATAGTTATATTGCCAGCTGAGGTTTCAAGCAAAACTTTGGTCGGAGAGATCGGCGCTGGCGTGGCGGTTGGGTTAAGTGTACTTCCATTTTTATTGCCGAGGAGCCCTGATCCAGCTAATATGCCGAAAATTATGACTACAATTGCTATCGCACCTATTGCTATCCAAGTTGTCTTGTTAGATTTTTGCTTTTTCTGCGCAGGAGTTAAGTGTTTCTTACGTTGTTTGGGGGCCATGTCATTGTAGTTAACGACTTTTCATATAAGACTTGTGCCATAGGTCTTAGGTTTATAGCAGCTTTGGAACTACCTGCTGTCACGATTTTATGCCCTATTATAAGGGTTCAATGAAGGCTAAACCTAGTTAAATAGTTAAGAAGCTAACAAACAGAAATACGCCACTCCATAACAGCGCCGCGCTTTCCTTACACACAAAAGAAGAAAGAGTCAGGTTAAGTGCTAAAGGTTATTGGACTATCGCGTGGAGTAACCGACGCCACTTCACCAGTATCCGCCCAGATAGACACTGAAATCATGTATGCACCACCTGCGTAGACTTTATCAAGATAGAAGGTTACGATCCACTGCGGGTATAGAGTTAAGTCACTTTTTGTATTTGGATGGAAGATTACAGATGCTGGTTCAGGGTTATATTGGAAGCTTGTAACGACGACGCCGTTGTCTGCCCATTGATAACCGCTTAGAGCGTTCTTAGCTAATGATATGGCTCGTTCACTTGAAACACCAACATGAGAAGTTCCAATATTGAATAGGTTCCAGCCATCAATCATATCAATGAGTATACCATTTTTAAAGACAAGTTCTAAACTTTTGACCGAAAAGTCGACACCATTTTCCGTGTACTGCATTAGAACTTCTCCATCATTTCCAGAAATGGTAGCATTGAGTTTGATGTTTCCTTCTTTGATTTCTATGCTGTCTGAGGTGCTTACCAGTGACATAAGGCGGCTCATATCGGATAGCTGAGTAGCACTTTCATAGTTTTGGAGCCTGTCAACAACGTTTTTTGCTGCATCTAACATGAATGGAGATTGTGCTTGAGCGTAAATTGGCGAGCCAGCACTGACTGTAAGCGTGTACCGCGAAAAGTTACAGTCTCGGAACCTAAAGTATATGTTTAATTTACTTGTGGCTCCTGTATTATCTGCCCCAGTAAGAGAGTAAAACATTTCCTCCTCAGTTATTCCACCTAAATCATGTCGAATTTTCACGTCTCTGCTTAGTAGAGTTGCCTGATATTTTGACGTATCCAATTGAACAACATTTTGGAGAAAGTCAATCGCTTGGTTCGTTGTGCTAGTCCAAGATAGTAATTGATCATAGTCAGATTGCAAACTGTCAAGTTGACCCTTAACCTGGTTTACCGCACCAAGCTGTATTACTGCTATACTTGCAAGGATAATTAAGCCAATAAGCAGGGCCCCTGTGATTAATCGTAGTCTTCGAATTGTGGGATTACCTTTTTTCGATTGAACAGGCGGTGCTTCCTCAACTATCTTCATGGTGCTAACTGAGGCATGCCCAAATGTTGATAGCCGATAGACACCGTTTTCATCTTTTGAAACTAGTTCTCCAAGGTTTTCTAAATGATAAGTTAAGTTGGAACTTGAAATACCAAGCAACTCAAGCATCTCAGAAAAAGCCAAAGGTTTGTTTTCGAGAACACGAAGTATCTTTCTTCGGGCTGGATGTTTGAGTGAACTAAACATGATTGAGTAGATTTCTTCTTTACCGTCAGGCACGCTATCTCAACCTCTCATAGTATATATGATCACGATTAAAACTTTGGGGATAGTCCAGAAATCTTGACTAAAAAAGTAGCTTAGTCAACAAAGTTAGACCAATTTTTGTCAAGATTTCCTTACAAGAAGACTTTTATCAACTCTTAATTTCATGAAAAATATTAGTGAGGAATCGTTTGATGGAATACTTAAAAATAAAATTTGCCAAGAAAGCACAACCTCTAAGATTCAGATCAATTTCGTCACACCGCTTTGAACTGCTGGGTCTTGCTCTCATCATAGCATTATTTCTAACAGTGGCGGCCACATCTGCACAAACAGAAACCTACCAGTTTGTAAGTAAATGGGGCAACCAAGGAACAGGCAACGGAGAGTTCGACCACCCATACGACATAATACTAGATAAATCAGAAAGCACACTCTTTATAAGCGACACTTACAATCATCGAGTCCAAAAATTCACAATAGACGGCAAGTTTGTCTCAACATGGGGCACTCATGGCAGTGGCAATGGTCAATTGAATTTTAGCATGGGCTTAGCCATTGATAATTATGATAACATTTACGTTGCTGATACATGTAATAACCGCATACAAAAATTCAGTTCAGACGGAAGTTTTCTAATTGCTTTTGGCAGCAGGGGTTCAGGTGAGGGGCAATTCCTTTGGCCTTACGATGTAGAAGTCGATGAGGAAGGCAACATCTATGTTGCTGACGCTGGGAACAGTCGCATACAAAAATTCACCAACACAGGTGATTTCATTTGCACTTGGGGAACTCACGGTTCTGATGAGGGGCAACTTAAGTATCCGCATGGAATAGACTTGGACGCTCAAGGGAACGTTTACGTCGGCGACTACTATAACCACCGAATTGTGAAGTTCACTAGCGATGGAACCTTCATTACACAATGGGGGAACGGCGGGACAGGCAACGGGCAATTAAGCACCACGAAAGGTGTCTTCGTAGACAGCGAAGGAAATGTGTATGTCGCTGACTACTGGAATTGCCGCATACAAAAATTCTCAGCGAACGGTGACTTCATTGGGACATGGGGCGTTAAGGGAACAGGGGATGGTCAATTCAACACACCCAAAGGTGTAGTGGTCGACGAAGACGGTTATATCTACATAGCTGACACCTCAAACAGCAGAATCCAGAAGTTCATAGTCAATCCAGCGCCATAGCCAAATGAACTCCTAACCAAATAATCCCCTTTCTTAGTCAACAAGTAATAAGATAAAAAAAGAGGCGAACAAATGAACAAAATTCGATTATCATCTCTACCAATCCTTATACTGCTACTTACGAGCGTAAACGCCGCATCTTTAAGAACCTTTACCCCAGGAGTGGTTGAAGGAGATTACTTCACCTATGAAATGTATGGAATCTACACTTCCAATATCCCAAACACTGCAATTATAATTCCAGAATTCGAAAAGAACAATACTGATTGGACCCAAATCAAAATAACTGCAGTCATGGGTTCAACTATAAGGCAAACCTATACGCTATATTTCAAAAACGATAGTGAATACCAATTTGATTTCGAAATAGACGTTAACCCCCAAAATCAAGAACATTTTAAAATATCTGAAAAAGGCGTCCCAGTCTGCGCAGCCAACCTTAATCCAGGTGACAAAATCCCAACAGCCAAAATAACACTAAATGACACAGTGAACAGAGCTTATTTAGATGGTAAAAGGGAGCTAACTCATGCCCGCTGGAGCCAGACAGATGAACAAGGAGATATCTATTTTGATCGAGAAACAGGCATGCTAGTTGAGCTTGAACGAACTCACAAATTCACTAACCCTTACACTGGCAACGTAATAGAGAAAACTGATGTGATAGAACTGATAGACACAAACAGGTGGCAAGTTAGATTGACAAGAAGGTAACTGAACTTTTTCAGTTTTCTTTCCTCTCACATTTCCAAAAAAAGACTTAAGCTTTGGAACCCAAGGAAGATTTTGACGGCAAATTAGAAATAACCGCCCTATCAAATACTAAGTATTAGGTTGATCTATTATGACGGACATTGTGTTTGTTTTCGAAGTACACCAGCCACATAGACTCAGGCGTAAATTATTCTGGGAAGGAAAAGTCTTTCGACGCCTTACAAAGAAAGAACTCTTTGATTACTACTTTGACAATGAAGTTGACCGCGAAATATACAAAGAAAGAACTCTTTGATTACTACTTTGACAATGAAGTTGACCGCGAAATATTCAAGCGTGCCGCTCGCAAATGCTATTTTCCTTCAAACCAAATAATTCTAGACACCATAGACAAGCACAAACGTAGCAACAAACAAGTTAAATTCTCCTTCAGTGTTTCAGGCGTCTTCCTCGAACAGTGCGAAATGTTTGACAAGGACCTTCTTGAAAGTTTTCATCAACTCGCAAGTACAAGATGCGTAGAATTTCTAAACCAAACATATTACCACTCAATCTCCAGTCTATACCCTGAAAAAGAAGAATTCATCGCCCAAGCTAAACTACACAAACAAACGGTCAAAGACCTGTTAGGCTACACGCCGACTATTTTTGAAAACACCGAATTACTCTACAATAATACTATCGCCAAAACTGTCGAGAGTATGGGTTACAGAGGAATCTACACTGAGGGCGTAGAGAAGATATTGGGAGAAAAGTCCTCTAATTTCATTTACAGTCCAAAGGGAGCCAAGAAAATTCGCGTTTTACTCCGCAATTATAAGCTAACCGACGACGTTGGCTTCCGTTTTTCAGCACGATGGTGGCCTGAGTGGCCTCTTACAGCAGATAAATATGCAGGATGGTTAGCCACAACTAAAGGTGAATGCATTAACATTTTTCCAGACTACGAAACATTTGGAGAGCACCATTGGCCAGAAACCGGAATTCATAGTTTCCTCCAGCACCTCCCCGACGAGATACTCAAGTTCGACCATCTACAGATGGTTACGCCCTCAGAAGTTTTAGACAAACATACACCCGCAGGTGAAATTGACGTGCCTGAATCGAAGGGAACTGTTTCCTGGGCTGACATCCAACGAGACCAGTCAGGGTGGCTTGGCAACGTTATGCAGTGGGCTTACTACACGACCTTACGCAGACTTGAGCCGTTAATCGAAGAAGCTGAGGATGACGAGTTCCTACGACTATGGCGGGATTTCCAAATCAGCGACCATCTGTACTACATGTTCACGGCAGGCGGCGGACCTGGAGAAGTGCATTCCTACTTTAGCCCATATGAATCACCCATGGATGCTTTCGTAGCTGCACAAACGCTGATAAACGATTTTGAGGCTAGACTAAGGCTTGCAATCTTAACTGCAAATGAGCCCTTCTTATTCTACACAGGAACTGGGGAAAGCTACTACACTGGAACGATGGCTTGGAGTCTAAAAGGCTTCATTAAAGCGTTAAAAAAAGTGGACATCAAATCACTGGAGTATCATATTGGCAATTGTGATTTCGAAAGCTGGATGAAAGGATCCTTAAAAGACCAAAAGCTGGCATCAGAAATTAAAAAAATCAAGGAAACAGGACAGAAAGGGAAAAACCTCAGAGAAGCCCTGATGACCGCTGCAAAGAAACGCTTTGCTAATCAGAGTAGCCAAGTGCAAGATGTTATGCAGCTCTCCTAGCAAATGAACACTCACATGCGTTTATAAGATGAATTGCGGTACTACTTGATGACACACGGGTGAAGAATATGCGAGAAGAACTTCCATTTCCAGACAAGGTCTTGCAGACTCTCCATAATCTATGTGCTACCGCAGCTGATTTGGCGAGGCGGGGCGAGGAAGTGGCGCGGCTGCTACAAAAGGATACCAATGAAATTGAAGGCATCCTAGACCAATATAAAACTGAAGGATTTGCTGAAAGCTTCATCGACAATGAAGGCAAGAAACGATACTACCTTAATGGAAGAGGAATAATCAAAGTCTGCTCACTTTTTACGTAGTGGAGAGCCCCATGCGTATTATCATTTTGTCTTGGGAGTATCCGCCCCGGGTAGTAGGTCAACTCTCTGAGTACGTTAAGGCTCTAGCTACTCAACTGGTAACTAGAAAAGTGGACGTAAACGTTGTAACTTATGACGAATTCGCCACTGGCGAAACCCAAGAGCCCAGCGGCGTAAAAGCAACACGAGTAGCGAACCCAGTCAAAACCCACATCGGTGTCTTAACATGGGTGTTGACTCTAAATCAAGAGATTGAACGTGCAGCAGCCAACACCTACTATTCATCGGGCAAAAAGATTGACCTCATTGATGTTTTTGACTGGCATTTTATCCCGGCCGCAGTCACATTAAAAATCGGCTTAGATATTCCTTTCGTTTATTCGGTTGAAAGTTTAGAAGATCACCGTTCGCCAACGGCGAATTCATCCTATAACTTAGCTATCAAAAGTATCGAGTGGCTCGGATTCTACGAAGCCGAGAGGGTAAGTGTGAAATCCCAGTGGATGAAAGACGAAGTCACCCGAATTTACAAGGTGCCCCCTGAAAAAATTGCAGTCATCCCAGCAAACTCTGACTCATGGATAGCAGACACACTAAAAGTTTACAGCGGCATTTCGGAGGCTAAGATTTGAAAAACAAACTAACTGTTATGATGTTAAGCTGGGAGTATCCCCCCCGAGTTATCGGAGGCATCTCACCTCACATTTACTTCTTATCCAAACACTTAGCCAAACAAGACGTTAAAGTTTACGTAATAACCTGCGATTTCCCTGGCTCACCAGCACATGAGGTTATCGACGGCGTGGAGGTTTATCGCATCGATTCCTACAAGAACCCATCACCTGATTTTTCCACGTGGGTTTACCTCATGAACATGAACATGCAGAAAGAAACTGCTGCTTTAATGAAGAAAATATCCAGAAAAATTGATGTTATTCATGCTCACGATTGGCTGGTAGCTGATGCGGGCATCGGGTTAAAACATATATTCCGAAAGCCTCTTCTGGTTACAATGCATTCGACGGAGATGGGCAGACGCAACGGATTACACACTACAGCCGAGAAAATGATACATGAAACCGAGGCTTGGCTCACGTATGAAGCGTGGAAAGTAATCTGCTGCAGCGACTACATGGTAGCCCATGTCAAATACGTTTTTGGTTTACCCAACGATAAAATGGTCATGGTACCAAACGGTGTAAACACCCACTCCTACAACGGAGTTGACCCTAATCGTTTAGACTTCCGCAGCAAATTTGCTTTGCCTGAAGAAAAAATAGTTCTCTACGTAGGACGACTAGTTTACGAGAAAGGCATTCATGTCCTAATTAACGCGGTGCCAGAGATATTAAGCAATGTCAACGCGAAATTCATAATCGTAGGCAGCGGCTACATGAAAGAGCAACTCCTAAATATTGTACGAAGCATGGGTTTAGAGCATAAGGTCCTCTTTCAAGGCTTCATGGATGAAGCAACCTTGGTCAGACTCCAGAAATGCGCTGATGTGTCAGTTGTGCCATCACTCTTTGAGCCCTTCGGCATCGTAGCGTTGGAGGCTATGGCTGCAAAAAGCCCTGTAGTAGCTTCAGACACTGGTGGCTTATCGGAAATAATTGAACATGATATCACAGGCGTTAAAGTTTACGTTAATAATCCTGATTCACTGGCTTGGGGCATAACAAAGGTACTCCAAAACGAAGATTACGCTAATCACTTGCGAGAAAACGCCTACAAGCGTATACAAGAAAAGTTTGATTGGGAAAAGATAGCTCAGCAAACAAAGAAAATTTATGAGGGCGTTTTAGGCGAATACTCAAAGAGCTTCTGGGCTTGAGAGATAAAAAGGCTACTTCCCGATAACCTTAACATTTTCTACTTGAACCCAAGGTGCAATTAGAGAGCCCATCTGCCGCTCGTTACTACCTACACCACTTATGTTCTTGAGCAAATCGAATATGTTGCCTGCTAACATAGCGCCTTTGCAGGGATATACGATTTCGCCATTTTTGATTTTCCAAGCCAGTGTTGCTACTACTGAGAACTCTCCGCTCACGGGATTGCTACTATGTGCTCCTTGCAGATAATATACGATTAAGCCTTCTTCGACTTCCTTTAGCATCTGCTCGGGGGTATTCTTTTGGGGCATTATATGGAAGTTTGTGGTGTCAATGCTAGACGTGGAGAGATAGCCTGCTCTTGAAGCATTCCCTGTGCTTTCTTTAGAATCTTTTTTGGCTGAATAGTTATC
>JAEAME010000330.1_pt1 | contig 53144 bp, 56 predicted proteins | sample 8958731 | NCBI WGS metagenome assembly JAEAME01 (sample SAMN16933194, study PRJNA681113) | bioreactor sludge metagenome | isolation source: anerobic bioreactor sludge (Control) | place: India:Bengaluru | collected 2018-10-24
TCAAAGCCAGCGATGATGCTGTCACCCATAACAGGGTTACCACCCCAACGAGTCAAACGCATCAAACCATTAATACGGAAGATTTCACTGCCGTCAGTTGCGTTAACACAAGCATAAGGACCGCCTCTTGGGATTGGGTTGTTAGCTGAGTGTTCTAGTGTGCCGATGTAGACTTTGTCGTCTGCGATGTGACTGATCCAGCCCCACCAGTTTTCACCGGTGATTGGTTCAGTGTAGGGATCGGATAGAGTGTAGATCCATTCAGTTGCACCTGTTGCGAGATCGTAAGCATAGAGGTCGCCGCTGATGCCGACTGAGTAGAGTTTGCCATAAGCAAAGTACCAGGTATGCTCTGCGTTACCCCAACCGTACTGGTTTAGGTAGCTCTCAGGAGCAGTAGCCCAGAGGTATGAACCGTCTTTAAGACTGAAACCATAATGAGTTCTCAGTTCTTTAGACCAAAGTGCAATAACACCGGTACCGTAGACTGGGTCGTCAACGTAGTTTGAGACACCTGTCCAGTGTATAGTGTTCTTACCTTCTTGCCATTCAGACGGTGGAGTCCATGTCCTATCAAATAGCGGTGATATTGAGCCTGAACTGATGGATGCGTTTCGAGTTGCAGTGATACCGTTAATTGGCAGTGCCCATACACGAACATATGAATAGTTGTAGAAGATACCTACAAGTCTGTCTTCAACGACTCTACCGGTTGAACCGAAAGAGCTTGAAAGTGGTAAGCCTTTGGGTATTGTTACGTTCCATGAATAGCATTTATCTAATGCACCGTTGAGACAACGTACTACTGGATATGCTGAATTTACCTGTTGTCCTAGTGAGTTTGTTGGGTTAGCTGTGCTAATGCCGCCTGGTCTTAGACCAGTTACGCCGAAGGTCCAGCTGCCATAGGATGGTGTGCCGATTACTGCGTTTTGGAGACCTGCCAGTGTTGAGTTCCACAGAGCCAGCCAGCCTGCGTTAGCGTTCATTTGGTAGATGAGGATTTCACCGTTTGGACCCCAAGTTCTAAAGCCTGAGGGGACATTATAGAATTGGAACTCGAATTCGCCGTTATCTGGATTATATGCTGTGTAGTTGGAACCGCTTACTGACCATAGGTAGTTCCATACACCGTTAACGTTGTAGCTTGGATAGAACATCGTTTGACCGAATGAAAGTACTGTGTTATTTAAGAACCAAAGTTTTTCGCCTGTGTGTAGGTCAATTGCTTGGATACCGGGTATTCCAACAGTGGAATAAGTTCCTGATCCTGCAGTGTTATAGTATAGTCTGCCGTTGATTACTACTGAAGCTGAGAATCTGCCTTCATATGCGTCACCTGCATACATTGCTGCCTGTACGTAGTTTTCACCGTCGTATAATCCACCACTTAAACCGCCCATCTCGTATGGTGTAGACCATAGAATGTGTGCAGTTTCGGGTGCATCATCCTGGTACTTTACAAATGAGTTGAATGGTCGTTCTACCCAGTTGCCTGAGATTGAATACCATTCTCTGAGTTGTGGGTCGATTGGTCGACTCCAATACTCAGTTGGTAAAGCATGACCAGGATAGAAGGGTATATCCACGGATTCGACTACTTCTAGTGTCATTGATATGGAGCTTGCTAAGAGTATGGTGCCTGCTTCGATACGATAGCCTCTTTCAGATGGAGTGAATGTTGCGGGTACTGTGTTGTTTGGGAAGTTTGTTGTGATTGTGTAGTTGCCTACTTGGTCAGGTGTAAAAGGTGAATAGGTTGAGCCTGTTGAGTCAGTTGTGAATGGACCAAGGGTTTGGCTTGTTCCGTCTGGTTTTGTGACGGTGATTGTTAAGCCTGACCAGCCTAATGATGCTGATGCGGCAGCTTCTGAGATACCGCATTTGAGCAGTGTGGTTTGGCCAACACCGACCGGATTGGGAATGGCGTCGACAAGTGGATATGTTTTCATTGTACCGCTGATTTGTGCTTCTGCTGGTTGTATAGGTACAGCTGCAATAATTGAAACTACGAATGCTACAAAAATCAAAGTTGATAGTGTTTTCTTAAAGTTCATTTATTTTCTTTCCTTCTTAAACAGTTTGTTACCGACAAAAGTGTTGAGTTGCCGTACTCATTATCTTCTGCCAGTATTTTAAGTAAAGGGGAGTGGTCTATTTATAAAAGTTGCTGAATCTTGAATATTTACTGTTTTTATTACTCCATTAACCAAATCCAAAGTACAGCTTTCAAATTAAAATACAACATCATCAAAAATCGGATCAAGGCTGAATTATGCTGATTTCAAGCAATCAACCTATTTTCTGGCGTTATAGTTAAATATCAGCCTTTTGGACATGAAGTGCAAATTATTGTATTATGACAACACATTTATTCAATGAAAATCAGGCAGAAAAAAGATAATTTATTTTTAGTAATTAAAAAGAAGAGAAGTATGCCTTAGCAGTGTTGAGTCAAAACCACTCTTTATTAATGCTTCTTCTGAAACCTTTTTGCTATTTCGTCAATGAATTCTTCAGTGCAAACCTTTCTGTTATTTGGGTTTGGTGTAGCTACAAGCAACAAGTCACCCGTCATAACACCGCTCTCTACCGTTTCAAGTGCAGCATTCTCCAGTTTTTTGGCAAAGTCCACAACATTCGGTGTGTTATCAAGTTCACCCCGTTTTTTGAGCGCTCCTGTCCATGCAAATATTAGAGCCATGGAATTGCTTGAAGTCTCTTCACCTTTAAGGTACTTGTAATAATGCTTTTGGACAGTACCATGAGAAGCCTCAAATTCATAGAATCCTTGTGGACTGACAAGCACCGACGTCATCATCGCTAAGCTGCCATACGCTGAACCCAGCATGTCACTCATAACGTCCCCGTCATAGTTTTTGCATGCCCAAAGCAAACCCCCCTCAGTCTTCATGATTCTCGCTACTGCATCATCAATCAGGGTAAAGAAATAAGTAAGCCCAACAGCCTCAAACTTTGCTTTCCAATTCTTGTCATATTCTTCGTCAAATAGTTTACGGAATTGCGCATCATAGATTTTTGAAATAGTATCCTTGGCCCCAAACCAAACATTCAATTTCTGGTCGTATGCATAAGTAAAGCAAGCCTTGGCAAAACTGGATATGGATTCGTCGGTGTTATGAACGCCTTGAATGACGCCGGCACCTTTGAAGTCTTGAATCGTTCCTCGCCAAATTTCATCACCAGAGAGGGTAGTGAAAACCAGTTCAGCTTTGCCTGCCTTTGGTACTCGATACTCAACGTTCTTGTATATGTCGCCATAAGCATGCCTGCCGATATGGATGGGTTTCTTCCATGACCTAACTGCGGGTAATACATTTTTCACCAAAATTGGGGCACGAAATACTGTACCGTCAAGTGCTGCCCTGATGGTACCATTGGGACTACTCCATTCCTGCTTCAAGGTGTATTCTTTTATTCGGTCCTTGTTGGGCGTGATTGTGGCACATTTAACGCCGACACCATATTTTTTTATAGCTTCAGCTGCTTCAAGAGTAACTTTATCATTGGTTTCGTCTCTGTTTTTTAGTCCAAGATCAAAATATTTTAGATCTATGTCGAGGTATGGCAAGAGGAGTTTTTCTTTTACAATTCGCCACATAACTCGAGTCATTTCGTCTCCATCTATTTCGACAAGAGGTGTTTTTACCTTAATTTTTGCCATTTTAGATTCTCCTATTTACACCTTAACCGTATATGGAAGCAAACCACCTTCGTACAGAACCCTTTTCTGTCTCTCAGAAAGGGCAAAGGTTAGTTCAATTTTTAAACCATTTGTCTTGTTGACTAATATTACTGGTTCGTTGTTCTGCAATTTAGTTTTGATGTTGGGTATTTCGATTTCATCTCCTTCTGCTATCTTATCGTAGTCAGCCACTTTTTTAAAGTACAGAGGAATAATTCCAAAGTTTACCAAGTTAGCGGCGTGGATACGTTCTATGGATTTAGCGATTATTGTTTTTACTCCGAGATACATTGGGCAAAGTGCAGCGTGTTCTCTTGAGCTTCCCTGACCATATGATTCTCCTGCTATCACAATAGTATGTAATCCGTTCTTTTTTGCCTCCAGCGCACGTTTAGGAAAGGAGGAGTCTATATGTTCAAAGACATACTCGGAGTACTTAGGCACATTAGAACGATACTTAAGTCTGGCTCCAGCAGGCATTATGTGGTCAGTTGTGATTTTATCGCTAACTTTTATCCCCACGATACCTCTTATGTTATCAGGCATTTTATCATTAACTGGCGGAGTACCAATGTTAGGACCTCTGACTATTTCAACGTCTTTGTCAACATCTTTCGGGAAGATAAACATAGAATCATCAACCAGAAATTCAGAGGGCAAGCTAACCTTGGGGTATTCGATCCCAGTTTTCCGAGGGTCAACGAATTTACCCGTGATCGCTGCAACAGCAGCAACTTCAGGGCTTACAAGATAGACTTTAGCGTCTTGAGTTCCACTTCTACCTTCAAAGTTTCTGTTGCTTGTACGAAGCGACACAGCAGTTGTTTTGGGGCTTTGACTGTTGCCAATGCAAAAGCCACAGGCTGCCTCAAGAATCCTTGCTCCAGAATTAAGCAGGTCAATGAGATAACCGTCCCTCGCGACCATTTGTAGAACTTGTCTTGATCCAGGCGCAACTCCGAAGGATACATCGGCATGCACTTTTTTGCCTTTCATAATTTGAGCCACTGTAGCAATCTCTTTGTATGACGAGTTAGTGCATGAACCTATCATTACCTGATCTACCTTGATCTCCTTCATTTCAGCAACTTTGACTATATTGCCGGGGCTATGAGGCGCAGCCGCAAGCGGCTCAATTTCTCCAAGATCAATCTCTACAATTTTGTCATATTCTGCATCGCTGTCGGTCTTGAGTTCGATCCAATCTGCTTCTCTACCTTGAGCTTTGAGAAATTTTCTGGTCTCTTCGTCAGAAGGGAATATTGATGTCGTGACGCCCATTTCTGCACCCATATTTGTTATTGTCGCTCTCTCGGGAACTGTCAGGTTTTCTACCCCAGATCCTGAATATTCCATAATTACTCCGACATTACCTTTTACAGTAAAGAGATTCAACATTTTCAAAGCCACATCTTTTGCAGTAACCCACGGTTGCAGGTGTCCAGTGAGGTTAATTTTATAGACTTTAGGGCAGGTAAGGTAGAATGCACCTCCACCCATAGCAACAGCAACGTCCAAGCCCCCAGCGCCTATGGCTATCATGCCGATACCACCCCCAGTTGGTGTGTGACTATCTGAGCCCAAAAGTGTCTTGCCAGGTTTACCGAAGCGCTCTAAATGCACTTGATGACATATACCATTACCTGCTTTGGAATACACAATGCCATATTTTGCTGCAACTGTCTGAAGGTATTTGTGATCGTCAGCGTTCTCAAAGCCTACTTGAATAGTATTGTGGTCAACATAGCTTACCGAAAGCTCAGTTTTTACTTGTTTTAAACCCATTGCCTCGAACTGCAAATACGCCATAGTTCCTGTGGCGTCTTGGGTGAGAGTTTGGTCGATCTTTATGCCGATCTCATGTCCAGGTGACCAGGCTCCTTCTAACAAGTGTTTTTCAAGTATCTTTCGGGTTAAGGACTTCCCCATATTGCCTCATCCTTTGAAAGTCTCTCGTTGCCATAAACATATAAAGGTAATTGGTCGGCAAAGAAGTAATTTCCTTTTTAGAGAACACCGTACTAGAAACCAAAGATCACCTAATAGTCAATTGCAATTTTTATTTATAAGTCCTGAAAACGCCTTCAAGTATAGGAGATTGGATGATACCAATTCGAATCTACCTTGCAGGTCCCGAAGTTTTTCTTGCCAACGCAAAAGAGATCGGAGAAAAGAAAAAGGCATTATGTAAAAAATATGGATTCGAAGGGGTTTTTCCAATAGACGTTAAAGTAGAAACCAAAAGCAAGACACCAAAAGAAGTTGCCTTTTGCATTAGCAACATAAACGAAGGCTTGATCAGAAGCTGCGACACCGTTATTGCGAACCTTACGCCGTTTAGGGGACCAAGCGCCGATGTAGGCACTGTTTATGAAATGGGTTATGCGCATGCGTTGGGCAAAAGAGTCCTCGCCTATACCAACGATTCTGAACCGTTTATGCAACGATCTGTTAAAGCGCTCAACAATGAAGTTAGCCGCGAATTCGATGGCAAACTACGTGATTCTTTTGGCATGTTCATCGAGGAGCATGACTTTATTGATAACCTTATGATTGAGGGCTGCATAAACGCGAGCAGTAAGATACTTGTTATTGAAGACGCACCCTCAAATCAAAGGTTTACATACTTGGCCGGTTTTGAAAAGTGCCTTATCCAACTAAAAATAGGTTAGCCACGAACATAGTCACCTAAAAATGAATAGCAGACCGTCTTTTGAAAAGTTTTTCAATATTCTGCAGACCTATTTGGAGTCTACTAGCAGGTCTATGCAGAAAATATAAGGGGGGAGGGGGCATTTCCGAGGTAGGTATATCGGACCTTTTTTGTATACAAAAGCAGCCGACTAAACAAAGAAAAATCAAAAAAGAAAAGAAAGGAAAAGTCACGGTTTGTAGGCGTAACTATTTTGGGTCATAACACCGTTGTCGAGTGTACCTTCCCAAGTAATCATAGTATGTTGCATACCAGAAGGGATATACACTGCAGTTATGGTGTAGGGCGGGTTAGGAACGACAGGGTTCTGAATGGTAACGTTCCAACCGCTGCTCTGATAATTGTACTTGATAGAGCCAACCATCATCCCCATATCCATTTGACCACCAGTCCAAGTCATCATATTCTGAATGTAGGGTGAGGTCTTGTTGTGATAGACTTTGAGGAACATAATGGTCAAGTCACGGATACCGTTCTGACTTAAATCCGAAATTATCATATTTGTGGTGGCGCTTGATTCGCAGAAGACACCATTTTGGTAGCTACCTATCCATCTAACCGCGACATCAAACTTTGAGTAGTCCAACGTTACCGTGTATACAGGGTTTGGCACAACTAGGTAATCGATAACACATGACCAATTGCCACTCGTGTAAACATAGTTTTCAGCGCCAACCAAACCTGATTCTTGCCTGCCACCTGTCCAAGTGAGATTATCCATTACCATTATGGTTCCCGTATGGTTAGCCGCTAGGTAAACCATGGCTGCGTCACGAATTTCATCGACAGTTGTCGGTACCTCCGGTGGTGTATTGGTTTCTCCGGTTGGAGTTGTGTTTGGGTTCTGGTTTTGTAGGTAGGTATGGGCTAGGATTCCACCTGCAATTACAACGATAAGAACGACCACTACTACGATTATGAAGGTTTTTCGCATATAATTCACTTGAGCGATGTTAGGAGGATTATCTATATAGAATCTTTGCTATCAACCTAAAACAAAGAAGCTGGGCATTTACATGCCCATCATAGACATAGGCCCATCGTGGTCATGGTCGTGTTCGTTTTCTTCGGTAATATGGTGCCAAACATGCAAGGCTAACCCAGTGGAGGCGCCTGCAGCTAAACCCACAAGCAGATAAGTCAACCAAGTATAGCTGAAAGCCATACCTACAACGGCTAATACGTCAAAAACTATTGCGATGGCCAGATAACCTGCACACCACGTTTTCATGCTCATACCCCGAGGTTTGTTAATACCAATACCGCCGAGGTACCCGAACATTATAAGGAACCCTACTAAAGCTAATATGAGGTTAATTGTATTTGCATCTAAATCCAAACGGTTCACCCTTTTAGCTGGCTAGGTTTCCCATGGAGCTTAATTAGTCTATTGGGTTAAAGCAAACATTGAAGATGCAACAAAGCTTAGCACTAAATCTTCGCTAGTCTTTTTTAGGGTCAACTTGTAACTCTATTGCTTCAAGGATATTGGCATTCATGACAAACTTTGATGTTAGACATTGCCATAAATGGGCACAACTTCTAGTCGAACGCAAAGTTAAACTTAACCAAGTTGTAGAAGCAATTGAGAAACAGGATTTTGAAATAGCAAAAAAAGTAACCAATCAAATCTTCGCAGGCGTTATGGGTAAACAAGCTGACCCAGGAATGGCTGGTTCACTACTTTACCACATGGCCATGGTAACCAAGATGGAATCAGAAACTCAAGTTCTTCTCAAAGAATTAAAAATCAAATTACCAAACGTCACCTTCAACCTCAACAAGATTTATGACCAGTTCTATTCTGACGCTAAAGAACTCACCAAGGAAGTCATGCAGTTAAACTATGACTCAAAGGTCATAGCTAAAATCAAACACCTGAGTAGCGAAGAAAAAATAGCGCTATTCATCAAACTAAAACAGGGTCAAAAACAGGTCGAAGCAGAGCTAGCCAATAAGGAACCCAAAGCGGCCCAAGCCATCGAGAAACTATTTGACGATTGGGCTCAACAAGTTGTCTTGATGCGTTTTATACAAGAGTACGAGACAATCAAAGGCTTGCTAGTATTAACTGAGCTCGTTAAAACCATTGGCTATGAAAAAGTCGAGGCGGCAATGAAACGGGTCAAAGACGATTTTGGCCAGAAAACCGTAGACATCGCGCTTGATGTAACACTCAAAGTGGGCATGCGCCGAGAAAAACTCCAATCAGTTATGTTAGCCGATCACTGGATCAATATGGTTATGGATGGTTCAACGCTTGACGGTAAAATGGAGTTTCTCAACTGCCCTATACACGGCGGTCACCGTTACGCCCAAGAAAAATATGGAGTCGATCCCAAAGTCTCAACTTTGTTCTGTAACAATTTCTGTTTTGCACATGCCAAAGCAATGCTTGACACTGTCCTGCCTTTTCCATTCACGCTTTGGCAACCTAAACTTATGGCTAGCGACGGTATATGCGAATATTACCTCAAATTGGCGTATTCGCCAGAAGCAAAAACCCAAGAACGCTATATCCCCTTGGTCATGTCCTATAATGTCACCCGGGAATGCAACATGAAATGCAGTCACTGCTACATCAACGCCACTGACCAAAAACTCCAAGATGAATTAACCACACAAGAAGCCAAAGAACTTATCGACCAGATCTATCAGGTCAGCAGTCCTTTGCTTATTCTTAGCGGCGGCGAGCCTATGTTGCGTCCGGACATCTTCGAACTAATAGAGTATGGCTCAAAGAAGGGATTAAAGATGGGGTTAGGAACAAATGGATACCTCATCAACGATGTCATAGCCAAGAAACTCAAAGCCGCCGGCATCGCCACCGTCTCAATTAGCATAGACTCAAGTATACCAGCCCAACACGACGAGTTTCGTGGAGTCAAAGGTTCATGGGAAAGAGCGGTAAATGCCTGCAAAATGCTGCGAAATAACGGGATCCTCGTTCAAGTAAACACAACCCTTACACATGACAACTATGACCAAATAGATGAAATAATGACCCTTGCAGAATCCATAGGCGTAGAAAACTTTCATTTATTCTTCCTCGTTCCAACAGGGCGAGGCGTCAAACTAACCGACATTTCTCCACAAAAATACGAAGATATGATAACTAAGACATTCGGTAAAGCCTACAAACACCGACTAAACGTCCGCCCCTCCTGTGCTCCGCAGTTCATGCGTATCGCCAAAGGCATGGGCTTAGACATGAGACAGTGGATTCGCGGTTGCATCGCAGGCATGCACTATTGTCGCATCTACCCGAATGGAGATGTAACTCCCTGCCCATACTTACCCATTAAGCTTGGAAATATACGAGAACAGAATTTCAAGGAAATATGGTTTAACTCACCTGTCTTCAAGGATCTCAGGAACCTCGACTGTTTGAAGGGTAAATGTGGTATATGTGAATACAAGAGCATATGTGGTGGATGTCGAGCGCGCGCTTATGGTCTCTCAAGCGACTTTATCGATTACTGCGGAGACCTTCATGTACCCGGGAGGCAGAAAAGTGACCACTTAGCTGAAGATCCATGGTGTGTTTACCAACCAAAAGAGTCTAAATAGAGTTCAAGATTATATCCTTCATTGTCATCCATCAATAATCAAAACCCGGAATCCTTATTTTGAATCCATTAAAACTATAAACCCAAGATACTTTATCATAGTGCAAACAGAACATAGATAACATTGGGATGCTAATGGAGGAGAAAAAAAATTTTACGTGCAAAAACCCTTCATGTAAGAGAACATTCACAACTCCCCTTAAAACGCTAAATTTACAAGAGAACCCCACTGAACCATACTTTGCATGCCCCTTTTGCCTAACAAAGACAGAAGAAACAACATTAATCACTCAAGATCACTTTGCTGATAATGTAGAAGAAAAAAGTCAAACGATAGAAATTCAAGAAAAACCAAATACAGCTAAAGAGAGCGAGAACCCTTCAGTGTGCAAGTATCACCTTGGATACTTAAGTGAGCGAGGACAGAAAGACACGATCCCAGATGAGTGCATTCTATGCAAGAACATCGTGGATTGCATGCTAAAGAGAATGCGGGAATAAAAATAACATTTTTTCTAATAATGGCAAGCTAAAGATAGAAAAAGTTAATGTAAAAAATTAAAGAAAGGAATAAAAATAAAAGAAAAACGATTTACTTCTTTTTCTTTGCTATTTCTTCGGTGGCCGCATCAACTGCTGATTCTACTGAGTGTTCCTCTTTTTTGTCTTCGATTTCAGTTGTAATTTCTTCTATTGGTTTTGGAGGAGGTGTTGTTGCCATTGTCCAGCCGATCCATGCACCGATGAACAGGATTGCGATGAATGCAACGAAAACAGGAATAGCAATAAGCCAGAATCTGACATCTTGTGCTTCGCCTAAGTTAAGTATTGGTTTGATAAGAGGGTCATAACCGAAGAGTGCAATTAGGTAACCTACAGCCACAATAACACAGACTGCAAGTATCGCGCCACCTATTGCTTGATCTTTGCTAACCATTTAGTAATTCACCACTTTAGTAGCCATGTATTCGGTTAATCAATTTAAAGTTTGTCATGCTAGCTCAAGCGGGTAGTTGATTAGGTGGTACCCATTTCCCATGTTGAGAGATATTTTTTCTGTTCTTCAGTCAATTCATCGATTTTGATGCCCATGCTTTGCAATTTGAGTTCAGCGATCTTCTCATCTATGTCTCTTGGTACATTGTAGACTTTGGTATCTAATTTCTTTGATTTTGCCACGAATTCACTGCATAGTGCTTGGTTCGCAAAGGACATATCCATGACTTCTGAGGGGTGACCTTCTGCTGCGGCTAAGTTAACTAGTCTACCTTCGCCAAGCAGGTAGAGGTGTCTGCCGTCTTTGGTAGTGTATTCTTCCATGTTTGGGCGCATTGTACGTTTCGCTTTTGAGATGGATTCGAGGTCAGGAATGCTGATTTCTACGTTGAAGTGACCACTGTTGCAAATAATTGCACCGTCTTTCATCTTTTGCATGTGCTCTTTGCGTATGACATTTATGTCGCCTGTGGCGGTAACGAATATGTCGCCGATTGGAGCCGCTTCAGACATTGGCATAACACGGAGTCCGTTCATGACTGCTTCTAAGGCGCGAGTTGGCTGAACTTCAGTAACTATTACGTTTGCACCTAAGCCCTGTGCGCGCATAGCGATACCTCTACTACACCAGCCATATCCGCCGACCACAAAGTTTTTGCCAGCAAGCAATACTGATGTTGCACGGAGAACACCATCGATGGTACTCTGTCCTGTACCATACCGGTTGTCAAAGAGATACTTGGTAAGGGCTTCGTTGACTGCTACAATGGGATATTTTAGGCTGCCGTCTTGCTCCATAGCCTTTAGGCGAACAACTCCGGTGGTAGTCTCTTCGGTTCCGCCTTTGATGTTTTTGATTAGGTCTTTGCGTTTGCTGTGGATCATGCCGACGACGTCTGCACCATCATCCATGGTGATTGTCGGTTTAAATTCGAGGACCTTCTCGATGCACTTGTAGTAGTCTTCGGTGTTTTGTCCTCTCCAAGCATAGACATGCACGCCACTGTCTGCTAATGCTGCGGCTACATCATCCTGGGTTGAGAGAGGATTTGAGCCACATAATGCAACTTTGGCGCCTCCAGCTATGAGTACTTTGATGAGCACTGCGGTTTCTTTGGTTACATGAAGGCATGCAGCTATTGTTTGCCCTTCTAGGGGTTTTTCACTTTCAAAACGCTTTTTTATGATATTTAAAACGGGCATATGTTTTGCTGCCCACTCAATCTGTAAGTGACCTTGGGGCGCGATGCTTTTGTCTTTTACTTGGAATTTTTCCATGAATATTCCTTCTTTTACGAGAGTGTGTACGATCGTCCTTATTTAGAATTTACCTACATTTCATCAGGTGTAAGGTATGGCAGAACCTCTTTGGCTGGAAAAAGTTAAAGTACACCGTGCTGCAAGCTAATGTACTACGGTGCATCAATGATGAAGGAACCTTTTGCCTCTTTTATTAAAGCAAAACTTCAATCCAGAACTTTACTGATAACCTGTGGGTTGCCTGCAAGCTACAAAACTGAGACTTCCGAGGAAATCGCCAAAATTAAAGGTTACACAATTTTACGTAGCGACTTAATCCGCCTAGAAGTACTCAAAAACGAAGATGTTTTTGATGCCAAAGTCGCTGGAAACATGAATAAACGTCTCTCTGTTTACGACGAAGTATTTAGACGAGCAGACGACTTAGCTAAAAAGGATAAGAAAAGTGGAATGATACTTGATGCTACTTTTGTGACTCAGGAGTTGCGGGAAAGAGCGGCTGAGATCGCAGCTAAGAACGACATGACGTTTGTAATCATGCAAACCAGTTGTCCGCAGGAAGTATCGCTAGCCAGAATTTCAAAACGCACAAAGGAAAAGTACGAGTCCAATGCCCTCACACCAGATGCCTATATAGCTAATAAAAACAAGTTTGAAACAATAAACATAGACGCTACCAAGAAAAAGCACCCCAACCTCAAAATCATCCATCTTACAGTCGATACCTGCCACGACGAAATGGACAAATGGGTCATAATCGGAGAAGAAAAAAGGTAGACAACTTCGCCATGACCATTGATTTGCACATCCACTCCATTGCCTCCGATGGCAAATATACCCCCCCAGAAATCTTGAGGGAAGCAAAGAAGAGAGGAATTACTTTTTTGGCAATAAGCGATCATGACTCTATCCAAGCCCAAGAAGAAGCCACAGAAGAGGCAAAGAAAGCAGGCATTCGATACATAACTAGCGTGGAGCTTAACGTCACCTTTTCCGATGCTAAATTTAAAGAGGGCAAACCAGTCGCGCTTGACTTTTTAGGATACCAGTACGATTCTACCAACGAGGCACTCAAAAGCAAGCTTATGTTGATAGCTCATTATCGCGAGGAACGGGCGGCTAAAATCTTCGACAACCTAAACTTCGAATTCAAAAAAGAAAACATCAAGACACTTACGAAGGAGGACTTCCACAAGATAGAAGAAGCTGTGGACGGCACATTGGGTAGACCGCACATCGCCGATTACCTTGTCAAGAAGGGCATTGTTGCTAGTCGTCAAGAGGCTTTCGACAAATACCTCGTAAAATGTGATGTGCCCAAGTATCCTCTCTATATAGAAGAGGCCTCAAAACTGATCAGGGATGCGGGAGGCAAACTGGTTCTGGCTCACGGTAATGATCCACATGGAACCTCATTAGCAGCATTAACCAAAGACCTAACTGAACAAACAGAATTAATCAAGGAAACCATGTTAAACTACATCGACGGTTTAGAGTGCTGGCACAGTCGACATACCGGTGAAACCACCAACCATTATGCTACCTTTGCTAAAGAGCACCATTTAATTATGACTGGCGGTAGCGATTGTCATCAAAAACCAATAATAATGGGAAACGTGCTAGTCCCTGATTGGGTAGCAAACCAGTTCAAGAAATAACCTCAAAGTGCTTTTGCATATTCTAACGATAGTCGGAAGTATGCTTGCGCCTCTTTGATTGCGCCGTTTTTCTCTTCAGAGTTAATATTAGCGTCGTCTAATCTGAAGCTGATAACTTTTCCTCGTACATATGCACGATAGCACTTATAGAACGGTAATAACGCTTTCAATGCTGCGTCTTTGGAATAAGTAAGGTATTGTGTAATAAAATACTCGGATAGGTCACTTCTGTTCTGATAGTCGAGATCCATTGCAAGGAAGGCTACATCTGATGCGACATCTGAGTATCGGAAGCGGTCGTTGAATTCGATTGCGTCGAAAATGCAAATGTGATCGGTTACAAATATGTTCCCCGAGTGCAAGTCGCCATGGCAATCTCTGATATGGTCGCTGTCAATTCTGCTTTTAAAGAGGCGTGTTTTTTTCGCCATAAAATCGTTGATTTTAGCTTGAATGAAATCAAAGTCTGCTTTTGGCAATGTTTGATTGATGTATTTTGTGGTTTGAGTGAAATTTTCATCCCAATTAGTTTTCACAATCTTAAGCTCCCCAAATTCGCTGATTTCAGAGTTCGTTTGGGCTTCTGAGTGGAATTTAGCAACTATTTTGGCAATGCCGTTGATTGTTTTTTTGCCTACTTTGCCTTCTTGGAGGAGATGGGTCATAAGTTGGTCTTGGGGTAGGCGTTTCATCTTTAGGGCGTATTCGACGGTTTCACCGTTGCCGTTAATCTTGATAGTACTTGTTTTGTTGATTGTAACTACCTCGAGGTATATGTCTGGACACAGTCGCCTGTTTAGCAAAAGTTCTTTTTCACAATTCAAGCGTCTTTTTTCCAAGCTGGAGAAGTCTAAGAAGCCGAAGTTGACTGGTTTCTTGACTTTGTATACGTATTTTTCTGTAAGAAATACAAAAGAGATGTGAGTTTGAATTAGGTCAATTTTCCTTGTAACTTCGGGGTATGTTTCTGGTTTAAGCATAGCTTCAACGAGTGCGTTTTCAGCTTGCATTTTTAATTCTCCTTATGAGAGTATACTCTTATAGTGTGGCAGCCAATAAAGATAGGGCTTTTTAACTGTTGAGCACATTAGCGTTAACACTGGAGTCTGGTTGAGTTTATATTTCTCAGCAGAGGCGTCTGATTTGATGCAAGCCGTTGAGTTACAAGTTCTAAAGAAAGCTTTGACTGAGAGCGGTTACTCTAGTACAACAGCTAAAAATATTATCGATATTTACACTCAAGTAGACTTGAAGTGTTTAACGTAATCAAGTACTGAATTAGCCTGTTCCTCTGAGATATGCTTGTTTTGATTGAGCGAAGTTACTATATCGGTGATTTTTGCTAGTGCATGTACGCTGTAGCCGAGATTTTCAAGGTTTTCTTTGCCGCCGTGTTCACGGTTGACGACGACAAGCATGTGTTTGACGTTTGCGCCGGCTTCGGCTAAGGGTTTTATGCCCTCGATTTTGGAGAGGCCTTCGCTGATGACGTCGTCGAAGAAGAGTACGTTGTCGCCTTTGACTACTTCTGCGCCAGCGATGCGCCCTATGACTCCATAGGCTTTCTCTTCCTTACGTACAATGATACAGGGCAGATCGAGTTTGATGCCGATACTGGGCACGATGAGTGCACCTTTTAGTTCTATGGAAGCGAGTTTGTTAATAGGATCTTTGATTTTTTTTATTTCTTCTGCCGCGACTTCAGCGAGAACATCTAGTTGTTTTGGTGCGGCAAGGACTCGGGCCATATCGATGTAGTAGGGGCTTATGGCGCCTGATTTGATTTTGAAGCTACCGAATTTGAGGCATCCGGATAGGTAAAGTGCGTTTGCGACTTTATCGGTTGTTGAGGACATAGTGTTTCCCCGCTTGTGAATGGGTATCTTGAGATTTAACCCTTTACCAACAGCTATTCAAAGGAGCCAAAATTTGGGGGTATCTTTGCTTTCATGCTACTAAATCTGCAATATCAACACTACGCTCGTATATTTGTCTAAGGAAAGATACGGCAGATAAAATCTGCGGCATCAAATCAACCGATGAATCTTTAGCGGCAGATTCGACCCTTGAGCAGGTATCTTCGATCTTTTCCTTGAAAAGTCGTACATTTTCTGCTTGAGAAATATCTTTACTTAGAAAAGATTTGAAGGCTTGTTCATTGGCTTCACAACAAGCAGATTGTAACTCAAGAATAAGTTTACGAAGTTCATCTGAGACTCTGGCACCATCTAATTCCAATGTGTTTAAGGCCAACTGCACACAGGCATCGCCGATTTCTTCAATTAGGCTTGAAGCCAAGCGGTAATTCAAACATTCGATCGGAGCAATCGCAAACTTCTCACTCAAACGGGGATTTTGAATAATTGTACGAAGGATTCTCACGAGCAAAAAATAGAATTTATTATTCTCCACATCACGTTCAACAACGTTTTTAGCTAAATCTATATCTAAATTAACAAAAGAACTAGCCGCGTCTCGAATCATTCTATACGCGCTTGAATTATTTCGTTGCAGAATCTTCTCAGGAGAAGTAAAAGGCTGCTGCATCAAACATTGAAGGACCATCATTGAAGGAGTTTCTTCAACAATCATCAGCCCAGCCAAAGAGTTGACTGTTGATTTAACCAAGTTACGGACATTAGAATCAATGCGATCTTTTGCTTCTATGCGAATTATATCGTAGCCGAGAAGGTAACGCCCAACAATTTCACGATTCAAGTAAGGACCAACAATGAGTGAGGCTATCTTTGGCTCAGGTTCAACGTCAAATTGGGTATCGACAAAGAGTTTACCATCACTTGTCACGTCTAGATTTACTTGAGACCCTTTGTGTAATCCATGTTCTCTTGCCCAATCGCGCGGCAAACAAACAAAGAAGGTCCCTGTTGGCGTTTGCTGAACTTTCCGTATATCACTCATGAGAAACCACCGGGTTATAACCAGTCTAAACAATATACGGCATATATAGATTATCTGACCTTTATTCCGATTTACAAACCAAAAAGTAAAAACAACCTAGGGCTAACTAACCAATTTAAATTGAAGAGAAAGGTATGTTAAAAAAACAGCGCCCAAATTCTGCTTCAAGAAATTACCCCTGCAAACAAAAAACAGTAAATAACTCAAAAGCACTAAGGCTTAAACATAAAACAGCCAGTAAACTTGGACAGAAATAGGAATGAGCGCGCAAGAAAAACTCCAACAGGCAATCGAAACAACAATCGCTGCAGGATATCAACTCAACAGCGAAGCATTTGACTTTCTCTTTCAGAACGCTGAAAGCAACGACCCAGTTACAGTAATGAATCTAACTCTAGAAAGAATGGCCACGATGCAAGATAAGCCCCTTTTTATCGAAAGAGGTTTCTTGGAAGCTACATTGCAACAATTAGCTATTAACCAACAAGTTGTCATAGATCAACCCAAAGAGAGACACGAAGCACAAGCGCAAACAAGCCCCCAAGAAACAATCATTGAACTGCAAACCGACACTTGCGAGGGTACGTTTTACCCTTACGCAAAAGACATACCGTCAGATCTCAAGATCATTGAGGATGCCACAGGTAAACTGACATCAAACGGCTCACTCGACGAATATGTATTCTACTTCCAAGACCGCTTCAAACGTATCGAACGGTTACTAAGACAAAGAATGGACGTTAAAGCAGCGACGCCTATCGCAGAAGCTCTAAAATCACCGCCAAAAACTAAACTCAAAATTATCTGCATGTTAACTGAGAAGAGAGATTCAAAAAACAACACTATACTGTCAGTTGAAGACCTTCAAGCAAGTGCAACAGTGCTTGTCCCGCAAAAGGCACCTGAAGAAGTTAAAAGAAAAGCGCTGATGCTACTCCCTGATACTGTAGTGTGTCTAGCTGTGATCAAGACACGGACAAATTTGTTGATGGCAGAGGACATCATATTTCCTGAAGTGGGCAGAAAACCACCGCAAAGAGCACAGGAACCTATCTATGCCGTACTCACTTCAGACATCCACGTCGGTAGCACCAAGTTCACGAAAGAAGCGTTCAAACGTTTTATCCTATGGCTTAAAGGCAAATACGGCACACCCGAGATGAGAGAAATCGCGGGTCATGTCAAGTATCTGCTTATTGCAGGCGATATCGTGGATGGCGTAGGAATCTATCCAGGGCAACAAACTGAGCTAACAATACGAGATGTTCATAAACAATATAACTTTGCAGCAAAATACCTTGAAAAAATTCCCAGCTACATAGAAATAGTCCTCTCGCCTGGAAACCATGATGCAGCTCGCAAATCCTTACCCCAACCAGCCATTCCGGAAGGATATCTAACAGCAATCCAAGGGAAAAACAACATCCACTCTGTTGGCAGCCCATGCCTACTAAGCGTTCATGGTGTAGAAGTCCTTATGTACCATGGTCGTAGCTTAGATGATATCGTCGCAGTCATTCCTGGAATGGATCACGATCATCCGGAGAAATCCATGCGTTTACTTATGCAAAGCCGTCACCTAGCACCGGTTTATGGTGGGAAAACGATGCTTTCTCCTGAAAACCGAGACTATCTAGTAATAGACAAAGTTCCCGATATTTTCCATGCAGGGCACATCCATGTTTTGGGATATTGTAATTATCGGGGTGTGTTAATAGTTAATTCAGGAGGCTGGCAAGAACAGACCGATTATATGGAAAAGTTAGGGCTTGTCCCCACGCCAGGTAAGGTGCCTGTTGTAAACTTACAAACTCTTGAAACAACTATTCTTTCTTTTATATAGTGTCAATTGCCATTACCTTTTTGAGAGCCCTTTGAAGAGTATGTTAATAATTGGCTGAAGCGATTATCACTCCCGAAGACATCCCTTATTAAGCCACGAGAAATTTCGAGGCGGATTTTTTTCGTTCTTCCATATCGCCCCATACTCACAACTTTTGCATTAACAAGACCCATAGAATCAAGCTCATTGACAAGTGTACCCAGTCGGCGTTGGGTAAGGAGCGTTGCCCCCATTTCACTGCATAGCTCGTTGTATATGTCGTATATTTCGCCTGTTGTGGCACTTGACTTGTTTAGATGATAAACGCTCAGTAGCACTAATTTTGAATGTAATGTTAAATTCTTCAGTGCATCGATTACCCGGTTGTGTTCGATGTGTTTTTCGGCTTGGCGTACATGTTCTTCAGTTATACCTTTTGCGCCTTGCCGCTCGGCTACTTCTCCGGCAACGCGTAATAGATCCAAAGCTCTTCTTGCATCTCCATGTTCTGCCGCGGCTAATGCTGCAGAGATACTTAATGCAGAATCGGATAGAACACCATCTTGGAATGCCAATTTAGAGCGTTCCAGCAAAATATTCCGGAGCTCACCTGCATCGTATGGTCTAAAAACTAACTCTTCTTCGCTAAGGGAACTAAAGACTCTTGGGTCTAAGAATTCCTTGAGACGTAGATCGTTTGATATGCCAATTATAGATACTTTGCTTTTGCTCAAAGTTTCATTTATTCTGGTGAGTTCATACATGAATGCGTCGCCGCGATCCTTGATCAAAGCGTCAACTTCATCTAAAACTATGATGAATATTATTTTAGATTGATCTAAGCCTGTGCGGAATCTATCGAAAACTTCGCCCACAGATAACCCCGTGAATGGTATTGATAAACCAACACTTTGACTCAAGCTCGCAAAGACGCGATATTCAGATCCAGTCATGCGGCAGTTGATGTAACAAAATTTTACTTGAGCGCCATGTTCTTTGGCTTTTGACTCTAAATGACTTAAAACATACTTTGTAACTGCCGTTTTTCCTGTTCCAGTTTTGCCATATATAAAAATATTTGAGCACCTAGCAGCTCTCAGGACGGGAGCTACAGTTGCGCCAAGAAGACGAATTTGATCTTCTCTATGGGGTAGTCTATCTGGAATATAATCATGTCTGAGTACTTCTCTATCTCTAAAGAGCATTACTCCTTTAATGAAGCTATCGAAGACGTCATCCAATACGTTAGTATCCCGCATGTACCTTCTCCCCATGTTTTCAGAGGCTCAACCGTTATTTCGAGTGGAACAGATAAAGGATATAGTACAAAAAAATGGTTTTGAAGCCCAATATTCCTAAAAAAGCTATTAAAAAATGATAGAATCTCGGTAAAACAGAGAAAACACACACCCCAAAGCTTCTACTGGAAAAAAATCGTTCAAATAAAAATAATATTAATAATATATAATATAACTATACTCTGAGTGGTAATTTGTAAAATTGTATATTAATGATTATTATCCAAGAAATTAAACAGACCTTTTGAAAATATTTTTTCAGGCTCTTCTTAATTCTTTTTTGCCCAAGAATCCTCCAAAGGAAACATAGGGGTGTCCCTTAAACCAGAAAATCAAGGAAAAATCTCTTGAAATTACGTTTTATCCTCCTAAAATAGTAGTAACCTGTTTATTTTTTATCGAAAGTTCCCAAGCGTTATTTCTGACGAAGTTCTTACCCACTTCTACGTTCACAAAATTGTGAATACATGTAAAATAGTATTAAATCTGTACCTTTAATAAGCTTCTTTTTCTAAAATTTACTTCAATTCTGTCTGTTAACAGTGAATAAGGCACCCCTTCACTTCTACTGGAGAATCGAAACTAAGCTGGAAAGATCCTGTTTTTAACAGTTCACTTTATTGTGAAAGTGGTAATGTAATAATCAATTCAAATAATGACTAATTAGTTAAATTAAGCTAAATTCAAGCTTTTAAATCTCTCTTGTTTCACCATCACAGTTATATGTTGTGAAGTTGTAGAGTTGTGAACAACCTTAAGGTGTACACTAAGTGCCGGCTCGTAAAATGCGCGTTGAGCTGTTCGATAGCGATGGTAATCGATATACCGTTGCGTTTGAGGGACAAGTGACCCGCGATAAAGCTCTTCGCCTGCTAGATCTTGTGGAATTGTTAGGTGGTACACCAGGTGAAGGTCCAACTTTCAGCAATAACCCAATAATGCCTACCAGATCTTTATCACGTTTTGAGAAAGTTCAGTTAGTTATTCAGAAGAATTTTCCTTTAATTTGGTTCTCCTCAAAAGATATTCAATCTGCCTATGAACAGGAACTCAAAGAACCTGTTACCCTTAGCACAATATCTACATATTTATCAAGAATGACTACAAAAGGTATTCTAATGAGGACTGGCGGATCAAATAGCCTGAAGTATAAAACTGCACCAAGTATCCCTCAATCAATTAAGCAACATATAGTAAAGTAGCATCACAAGTGCTGACAATAGTTGAGAATTTCAAATCAAATACTTGCGAATATAGAATCAATCCCTTCTAACCAGCAAGGGACGGTTCAGCTTTCTGAAGTAGCGCTTCCATTTCTTTTTTGATTGTATAGCGGAACGGAATCTTTCCTGCTTCCCTGTCAACGTATCCTTCTTCATAAATTTTCTTCATCAACCGGGCAGTATGTTCTCGGCTAAGATGGACTCTCTCCTTGATTTCCGGCGCGGTCTTGGCGCCCTCTTTTGACAGCATTTCCAGTACTACAATTTCTGTATCTGTAAGAGCTGCTAAGGCCTTGTCGCGTTTAATGGGGACAGGTGGAAGCACAACTTCTGGTCTATTTTCCTGTGATAATGGCGCATTGGCGAGCTTCTGGATCTGCTCCTCAAACCCTGCCATTCTATTTTTAAGAAATTCTTGTGTAGCTACCATTTCTTCAAACTTGTTGGATAAATTGGAAAGCCCTGACATGGCATTGGTGTTGTTTTGCATATTTTCTGTAAAGTTAGCTGCGACAGTCTGGGACATGGTTTGTTGTAATTTGCTAAGAGTGCTAAGTTGGGTTTCTAAGGGATCAATTTTATTTTCAAGCCTTTCTGCTTTTCGGTAGCTCGTTTCCGCTGTACTGTAGCTACCTTCTACTTTTAAAACCATTGTATCAAATTTATTAGATTCACGCTTTAATTCACGGTCGAAACTTAGTACAATATCTTCAATGAACTCTTTGGCTTTCTCGTATTCTTTAAATGATTTTTCATATTCTTTGTGAGCTTTGCGTATTTGATTGTAGTATTCATATGCAGCGACGGCTGTTACAGCTAATAATACGCCAAAGGTTACTACTGTGAGATCAACCGTGATTTTTTACCTCCTGTGATTTAGTCGTGACGCAACCGTGATTCCCTGTTATTAGTCGTGATTTTATCGGTTACATCACACATCACATTATTCTCCATGGAAATTTAAGCTTATTGGTGATCTCGTCACACCAGCATATGATGTCACACATCACATTACCTTGAATTTATTTTGTCATGTCATTATGCATAAAAAAAATCTTTGCAATTTAGTCTTCTTTTGTTAAATAGCCAATGATTATTAGTTTTCTGTCTCATGGGATCGCTTCCTTGAAATCTATTAAGAATGAGTTAAAAATGTGTGATTTGTGACGTCACAAGACCTCTTCTGATGGGTTAGAAAGCCGTTTTAGGCTTGTTTCGAGCTCATTTCTGATGATTTCTATGACTTTTAGATGATCTTTAAGCTCCTCTTCCCTGTTAGGTATTTCTTGGTGCGCCTCCACATAATCGTGCAGTTTATTGGCTATTTCAAGGTACGGGTCAAGAGTTGTGGTCTCAAAAACACCCAAATATCCTAGTAACAGGACCGTGTAGATGGATTTAATAACATTTTCGCGGGACTGTTTTAATGTCCTATTAAAGCTTCCTCGGCTTATTTTAGCCCTTGTTAGCCTTAAGGCGGCTTTTTCATCGTAATTTAGCTGTTTACCTGATATATTTTCAGATAAAACGTCAATAAGCAGTGTTTCAAGCTGTGTTTTTGTTAATTGGCTATTTTTCGCCAATGTTTGAACAATAGGGTCACCTAATGCCCCATTTAGCCAGGCTGTTACTCCATCTTTTAACTTCAAATCGCCACAATCCTCCATAGTTCTAATGGATACGCTTTTGTATACTGACTCGAGTTTTTAACCTTTAATTGAACACAAAGCGACTATTAATGCATTCTAAAACGTTTAAATTAAAGTCAATTTGTAAAAAAATGGCTATTATGTGCTCTTTTATGAATTTAGTACTTGATTTGATACATTTAACATGAAAACGACTAAATTCTTGATCCTCTCATCCTGTGAATTGCCTTTACTTTACACAAAAAATGCACTTTTGTAAATCTTCTTAACCGAAACTCTGTCCTTTTAGACACTCTTGACAAAGCAAAACACAGTTTTTCAAACGAAATCTCACATAATTACACATATTGTATGCCCATATTTTACTAATGACGACATCCAATAATCAATGTGATATCACTTAAACTATCGTGATTTATCGTTAAATCACTTGATATCACACCTCTGTGATTTGTTTGTGATCTAACGTCAAGGTTCTGGCTTATGGTTGATGAGTTAAATATCTTCAGAATACTGCCTTAATTTATCAAAAAGTTCTGGACGAAGATCCCTCAGAGTAGGAATAAACGTTTCAGCTATCCTCAAATCACCAAAATTTACTTCGCATAACACAAAATCCTCCTCATCGTATTTTGCTTTAGCTATAACATCCCCTGTTGGGCTAACAAGGCGACTTCCACCCCAAAACTGCAAGCCATCCTCCACACCAGAAAGATTCACGTAAGCCAGATAAGCCGTGTTTTCCAATGCTCGTGCAGCAGTCAAGATTTCAAAATATCCTTTTCGTACAGCCGGAGAAGCAGAAATACAAACAATTAACTGTGCACCCTTGAGCCGAGGTAACCTGAATAATTCTGGAAAGAAAACGTCATAACAAATGGTTAATCCTATGTTCCCCAAATCTGTCTGAAACGCTCCTGGCTCATAGCCTGGGCGGAAATATCTCTTCTCTTCAAAGACACTGTGGGTGGGCAAGTACATTTTGCGGTATTTGCCGATTAAACCCTTTGGACCGACGAGTACTGCTGTGTTGTAGACTGTTGCTTGTGTCTTCTCGCTTAATTCTGGCATACCAAAAATGACAAAAAGGCCTGTCTTTTTAGCTAACTCTTCAATCCGTTGGCTTGAGGTTCCAGGGATTGGTTCGGCTAGCCCATAAACTTGGTCTAAAAGTACATAGCCAGTAAGGGACATTTCAGGAAAAATCGCCAAGTCCGCCCCTTGTTGTTTCGCCTTCCATGTTAGCTCTTCTATCTTGTTGAGGTTTGCCTCTTTGTTTTCTCTTTTGCAGCTTATCTGGCAGAGTGCAAGCTTGATTCTCTCTTTCATTACTTTCCCTTTTAGTATGTGTGTCTGGGGAGCCTAAAATCGTTTCCCGGGGTACGAAATCCTAATTTTGGGGATATGGGCATTCGGCGTTTATGCTCGGTTGTGAGTATTCTATCTTGGACTCGGTCGACGCTGGCCTTGTTGATACTAAGGGCTTCAGAGATTTCCTTTGGCTTCATAAAGCGTTCGAGCCCATAAAGGATGAGATCGAGAGTTTCATATTTGATTTCGAGTTCCGACTCAGCTAATTGATTTGGCCAAAGTGCTGGTGTCGACGGTTTCATTGCGAGTTCTTTAGGGATTCCCAAATGCAAGGCTAGCCGTCGCACCTGAGTCTTATACAAGTCGATAATCGGTGTTATGTCGGCAGCTGCGTCTCCCCACTTGGTAAAGTAGCCCATTAGAGTCTCGGATTTATCTGATGTGCCGGCGACTATGCGTTTTTGGTTGTTGGCGTAATAGTAAAGGATAATCATACGTGTACGTGCTTTAATGTTTCCTTTGCAAAGTTTGTCGGTTTTGTCGAAGGAGGGTATCCTTCCGTAAAAGCTGTCGAGAATAGCTGTCATGTCTGCAGTTTGGGTTTGCAGGTGGAACATATCCGCTATGGTTTGGGCATCATCGAGGTCTTGTTGTTTAATAGTTTCCTTCTCAGGCAATAGCAGGCATAAAACACGGTCGCCTCCGATGGCTAAGCTGGATAAGGCCGCTGTGACTGCACTGTCGATGCCGCCGGATAACCCAAGGACAATGCCTTTTGCGCCTGCATTCTCAACATATTCTTTGATGAACCGGCAAATCCTCATTTGAGTTTCAGCAAAATCAATGTCCAATACAGAAGGTGTTAACTTCAAGGTTCCCTGTAGCCTCATAGTCATGGTTAGTAGGCAAGTATTTAAGGGCAAGCATAAATAATTAGTGAACAATATCAATCCATGTAGAAGGCATTTGTATGGGGCGAAGAAGGAAAAAAGTTGTTCATATTCCAAAGAAGAAGTTACCAAAATTCTTCTCTTGCCCTAAATGTGGAAAAGAAACCGTGCGCGTAGAAATTTTCCGTGATGAAGGTGGTCGCGCGGTTTCACAATGTAGTAGTTGTGGATTAAAAGAAGAATTCACTGTAAAATCTGCACAGGGAGAGGTTGACGTTTACTGCATGTTAACCGACCGTGTGTATGGAAACCAGAGACGCGCATCAATAAATAAACAAGAGTAACCTGAAGGATTACTGCATGCCCGGGCCTATTGAACGGTACTTGCTAGATAAAATTCAAGCTGATCACTCAATTCATATGACCCTCATTGACCCTGAGAAGGTCACTACTGAGGTCGCGGCTAAGGTTGCAGAGAGTTCTAGAAACAGTGGCACAGCAGCTGTTATGATAGGTGGCTCAACGGTCGCTTCTCAAACGCACCTCGATGATGTAGTTAAAGCTATAAAATCCAAAATAGATATTCCCACGATTCTTTTTCCAGGAAACGTCACAGGGATAAGCCGCCATGCTGACGCCATCTGGTTTATGTCGATGCTCAACTCTGCTGACCCCTACTTCCTGATGGGTGCTCAAATTCTTGGAGCGCCATACATAAAGAAATTCTGCATTGAGCCTATTTCTATGGGGTATGTAATAGTTGGAAACGGCGGGATGGCAGGCAGAGTTGGCAAAGCAATCCCTGTTCCCTATAGCAAACCTGACCTTGCAGTTGCACATGCCTTGGCAGGACAATATCTTGGAATGCGATTCATTTATCTTGAAGGAGGCTCAGGTGTAGCTACTCCTGTGCCTCCCGAGATGATTCACGCTGTTAAACAAGCGATCGATGTCCCCTTAATCGTTGGAGGAGGTATAAGAACCAAAGAATTAGCAGTGGCTGCAGTGTCCGCAGGCGCAGACATAATCGTTACAGGTAATATCACAGAATCCAGCGATGCTAGCGAGAGGATATCACAGATAATTACAGCCATTAAACACAAAGCCTGATTTTTCTTCAAAAAAATCTCTGTTTTGTTTTCGAAAGCCCAAAATACTCATTAACATATAACTTGGCTGTGAGTCGTCAGTTTGAACATTAACAGTGGAATTAGCAAGGGCTACCTAAACTACATTGAAACGATGGAGGAAGAACTTAAACGGTTATATGTCATCAGCGATAGCGCCAGATCCTTAGGATTTGATCCTGCTCTAAAAACCGAATGTATCATCGCGCAGGACATCGCCGACTTAGTAGAGGGTTTGGTTGGACCAAAAGGCGTCGCACTTAGCATCAGAGATTTAAGTAAAAAGATGCCGCGTGAAGAAATTGCATTTAAGGTTGCCCAAGAAATAGCCCAAGGTAAATTCGCCCAAACTGATGAGGAGAAAGATCCTGGGAAGCTAGCAGAGCAAGCCATTCGAACTGCGTTGGCCATTTTTACTGAAGGCTTAACGGCTGCTCCAATACAAGGGATAGCACAGGTGAAAATCAAGAAGAACGCTGATCAAACGCGTTACCTTAGCGTTTATTTTGCTGGTCCGATCCGCTCTGCTGGCGGTACAGACCAAGCCTTAACACTTGTCGTCGGCGACTATGTACGACGGGAATTAGGTTTAGATATCTATAAGCCTACCGAGGATGAAATCTCCCGCTTTGTCGAAGAACTCAGACTTTACGAACGATCAGTCGGGCGCTTCCAGTATCACATTCCTGACGAGGAACTGCGCAAAGCTCTTAATCTGGTTCCAGTAGAATGCACAGGCACCGAATCAGATCCAGTTGAGGTTTCATCCTACCGCAATTTAGAAAGGGTAGAAACCAACCGCGTCCGAGGCGGAGCGCTCCGTGTCATCAACGATGGCATCGTTGGACGCGCCCAGAAAGTCTACGTAATTATCGACAAAATTGGTTTTCAAGGTTGGGATTGGCTTAAGACTTTTAAGAAAAAATCCGAAAAAAAATCAGGTGGCTTCATGGATGACGTCATCGCGGGGCGGCCTATCTTTGCTTTTCCTTCTACCCGTGGTGGCTTTAGACTCAGGTATGGTCGCTCCCGCAATACGGGCTTATCAGCTGTGGGAATTCATCCTGCTACTATGTTTGTGGTCGAAAGTTTTCTAGCTGCGGGTACACAGATGCGTCTTGAGCTACCCGGCAAAGGGGGCGTCACTTTGCCAGTTGATAGTATCGAGAAACCCGTGGTTTTACTTAAAGACAACTCTGTTGTTCGTGTCTCTCTTGAAAATTTCCCTGACGTTAAAGGTAAGATACAAAGGATCCTTTTCCTCGGCGACATGCTCATCGACTTTGGCGATTTTCTCTACAGCAACAAAACCCTCCCACCTTCGGGATATGTTGAGGAATGGTGGGCAAAGGATCTCCAAAGCGCACTCATAGCAAGGTATGGCACAAACTACAGGAAAGCTGCAGAAGACTGCAAAGTCACCGTGGAACACCTAAAAGACTTAATATATGATCCATTTAAAAACAAGCCCACTACCAAAGAATCAGTAGCGCTTAGCCAGCTTTTGGGAATACCGCTAGCACCAAGCTCAACCTTTTTCTGGACAAACTTAACATCGGTTCAAGAGGTAGACACCCTCAGGCAATGGCTAGCAACCTGTGACGTGAACCTGACCGAAGGTGCTTCTAAGATCACAGGCGCAGGAAGCGACGACATAGTTAAAGCGTTACGTAAAGTTTTCGCCCCCCACAAGTTTGTTGACGGCAAACTCGTTATGACTGGCGAAGATGCGGCTGCGATTGCGTTTACTCTCGGCTACGGGAAGCCACGAGTATCCGAATCCACTCAAGCAACTACAGTGCTGGAACTGATAAGCCAACTTTGCGGCGCTGAGATAAAAGACAAAGCACCAACATACGTTGGCGGACGTATGGGCAGACCAGAGAAAGCCAAACACCGTGAAATGCGACCAATGGTCCATGTTCTCTTTCCAGTGAGCTTAGCAGGCGGATCACACCGTGACCTCTGTGAGGCGGCAAAAAAAGGCCCTGTATTCGTAGAGATGGTCAAACGCAAGTGTCCTAACTGTAAATCTTACACATTAAAAATCAAATGTAATGCCTGCGGTGCCACAACGTTTCCAGAAAAGCTGTGCCCCCGATGCGGGCGACCTTTAAAAGACAATTACTGCGGTGCCTGTAAAGCCAACGCAGTTTTCTACCAACGTCAAGCCCTCAACTTCAAAGATCTACTATCAGCCGCCAGCAGCAACCTCGGCTGCCAACTACCCAAGATGTTGCGCGGCGTCAAAGGCTTAACAAACCTTGATAAGACGCCAGAAATTATCGAGAAAGGCATCTTGCGCGCAAAGCATGGCGTATCAACCTACAAGGACGGCACAATTCGTTTCGATGGCACCAACGCACCACTAACGCATATCACGCCTGCTGAAATCTGCGTATCCATCGAAAAGATGCATCAAATGGGCTATATGGCCGATACCCACGGAATCCCTTTAACTGACCCCAATCAGGTCTGCGAACTAAAGATCCAAGATGTAGTTATTCCGTGGACTGCAGGGGAATACCTAGTCCAAACCGCCGCTTTCATCGATGACTTGCTTACCCGTGTCTACAAGATGCCCCCATTCTATAACGTTAAAAAAGCCGAGGACTTGGTTGGGCATCTAATTTTTGGGTTGGCGCCTCATACATGCGCCTGCATCTTGGGTAGAGTGATAGGCTATACGGACCGCAACTTAATCTACGCTCATCCTGTTTGGCACTCCGCTAAGCGTAGAGACTGCGACGGAGATGAAGACGCTATTATGCTTGGGCTAGATACCCTACTTAATTTCTCACGGGTTTTTCTGCCTGCCCAGATCGGCGGAATCATGGATGCCCCAATACTGCTTATCCCCTTCGTAAATACTAAGGAAGTGCAACGTCAAGCCCACGACTTTGACGTCAGCATCAGCTACCCAGTCGAGTTCTACCGCAAAACTTGGGAAAAACGAGAATCCCGCACCGTGAGCGCATTTATGGATGTCATCAGCCACCGCTTGGGCACAGAGGGACAGTTTGAAGGGTTCCAGTTCACCACACCCTGCACAAACATCAACTTGGGCAACGCCAACAGTTCTTACAAAGAATTTAAATCAATGATAGACAAGCTAAACATGCAACTGACTTTAGGAGAAAAAATCGATGCTGTGGATGCCCGACGGGTCGCGCTGAAAGTCCTAAATACACATTTTATGCGTGATATTGCAGGGAACATGCGTGCCTTCTCTACGCAGGGCTTCCGCTGCAAATCCTGCAACAAAAAATTCCGAAGACTCCCACTCAAGGGCAAATGCCCCTTCTGTGGAGGGCAATTAACTCTCACTGTTTATCGGGGCGGCATCGAGAAGTATCTGGTAGCAGCTCAGCAACTTGTCGATAAGTATGGCTTACCAAAATATTACACTCAACGAATGGATCTCATCAAAGAAGAATTAACTCTGATGTTCGATAACAAGAAAGCTAAACAGGCAACGTTATTCGACTTCAAGTAGCTAAAGCTTTTCAAGGATAGTCGCTTCTTCATATATCGGTGAATGGCATTAAGGAAACTTGGCATCCTAATTCTTATCTAAAAAACATCCGAAACGTACACAGTGGGCTCTCGACTCGAACAAAGATTCTGTTACTACTTGACAGACAAGCATTTAACGCAACCAACATCGCTAAAGAATCCAATCTATCATATAATGTTGTTTTATATCACCTTAGACTTCTAAAGAGAGAGGGTACAATAGACCGCAGGGGAAATCGCCGTTATGTTTGGATATCGACGGGGTTTGGGCAAAAACGTCTCGGCTAAAAGGTACATTGACATGGCGACGCATTACATTTAGGGCATTTATGCGGGTACTTGTTTAACGCGGCTTTTTCGAGGTCTATGCCCATTATGTTGGCAAGGGATGCTATCCATGCTATGACGTCGGCAAATTCTTTCTCGGTGGCTATTCGGTCATTGCCTTTGAGTTCTTCGCCTAGCTCGGCGACTTCATCGACTAACCAGTTGAAGGTGCCTTTGATACCCCGTTCAGAGTCTCTTTTAAAGTAGATTTGCTTCATCATTTCTTGAAATTCACTTATGTGCATAAACATTCATCAAGAAACGGAGACCTGCCGAGTAATTAAAGGTTAAAGACGAAAAAATACTGTGTTTGGTTGATGCTTTTGTATACAACCATTTATTTTAGTAATCGAATAAACCTTTCTACAGACCCAATACTGGTTAGGTTCAGAACAGCCCGCGTGTTCTGTTTAGTAGTGAAATCCTTGAGCATCCAGAAAACGTGTTCCCTTACTTCCTGAGATGAACCCCGATGTTCATACTTACGGTAAAACTCGATAAACCGCATTATCTGCGCTTTTATGTCATCATTACTAATTTTTGTTTTTTCTGGGTCAAATATCCATGGGCGATCTCTTGCGCCTCTGCCGACCATAACGAAGTCGCATCCTGTTTTTTCCATAAGGCTTATGCCCTGATCGTAGCTTGTGACGTCGCCGTTTGCAATTACGGGGATGCCACTTTTCTCTTTTATCTGCTTCATTATCGTCCAGTTTACTTTCCCAGCGAGTTTTTGGTCTGCGGTTCTGCCATGAACACAAATTGCCGCTATGCCCACCTCTTCTAAGCTCTTAGCGACCTTTACACCGATTATTTTTTGATTTTCCAAACCGATTCTCATTTTTACTGTAACAGGCTTACTAGTCGCATCCACCATCTTTCTAGCGATGTTTTCTAACCGCGAAGGGTCTGCGAGCAGATAAGCTCCGTAGCCTTTATCAAGGAATTCCTTTTCACTGCAACCAACATTGAGGTCAATTATGTCAGCAAAATCTTCGACAACTTTGACACTATTGACCAAATCATCTTCATTATTACCTATTAACTGGACACTTACGGGTCGTTCGGCTTCTTGAATGTTGAGGATTTCTTTAATGTCGCTTTTTTTTCTATCCTTGATAAGGTCCACATATATCATCTGTGTATAGATTAAGCCAGCTTTATTTTCCTTGCATAACATTCTAAAAGCAGTACAGTTGACAGCAGCCATGGGTGCAAGGACAAAACTGCCTGAGATGTTTACATTTCCTATCTTCATACAATTCTTCTTACCAGAGAACTCCCGTAACGTCTAATAAATCTTAACGTACATTCGGAAAAATAATTATCGTTAAAAAGACCCCTGTTAGGGCTATAAGTGCTCTATAGCTTTCTTCTAGCAAAAGATTACATGCTAAACCGATAGTTTTGCAAACGATATCTAATTAATACAAGTGTTTAATGAAAATAGACTTAAGGAGACGCCGCTAATTTGTTTTCTATACAGCGGCAAAGTGCTTTTGCGTTTTTGATGGTAACATTTATAACTACAGAATATATTTGCTAAAGGCGCGAAGCGGAAGTACTATGGGACATCGAAAACATCATGCTCCAAAACATGGTTCACTAGCATATTTACCTAGGCAACGTGCGAAGAAACCAACCGCACGAATTAGATACTGGCCAGAAATTAAGTCAGATTCTCCTAGGCTTTTAGGTTTCTCAGCCTACAAAGCGGGTATGACCTACATCTTCACAATAGAAGACCGAAAACGCTCACCAAACTTCGGAAAAGAAGTAGTGCGTGCAGCAACAATACTAGAAACACCACCAATTCTTGTTTGTGGTATTCGAACTTACGGTAAAACACCATACGGTCTACAAAATATAACTGAAGCTTGGATGAAGGAAGCACCAGCAAGCCTTGACCGCCTAATGGTCTTACCAGATGAATTTAACACAGACAACATGCTACAGAAGATTCAAGACAACATCGAAACAACTGACGTCGTCAGAGTAATAACCGCCACACAACCTACACAAACAAGTCTTTCCAAGAAGAAACCAGAGGCTTGTGAAATCCAAATCGGCGGCGGTACCATACAGCAACAACTAGAATATGCCAAACAACTTCTCGGAAAAACTATCACGCCAGAGGAAGTTTTCAAAGAAGGTCAATACATCGACATCGCCGGAGTCACAGTTGGAAAAGGCTTTCAAGGTCCAGTTAAACGTTGGGGAGTAACTTGCCTGCAACATAAGGGTCGAAAAACAAAACGTGGTATTGCTACCCTCGGTCCATGGAACCCTCATCATCTTATGTACTCAATTCCAAGAGCGGGACAAACAGGTTATCATCAACGTATTGAATTCAACAAACGTATCCTAAAAATCGGTAAAGACGGAAAGGAAGTCACTGTCAAAGGCGGTTTTGTTCGATATGGAGAAGTTAACGGACCATACGCTCTAATTGAAGGTAGTATCCCAGGAACAGAAAAACGACAGATTCGCCTCCGTGTACCGGCACGTCCACCAACAGAAGTCTCAGATGTAGCACCGCAAGTAACATATATCTCACTGGAGTCTCCTCAAGGAAAATAGGTTGAATAGCACATGGCACAGAAAACTGCAGAAATTTTTAACTTAGAGGGTAAACCGACTGGAAAAATCAAGCTTCCAGCTGTTTTCTCAACTCCTATTAGACCTGACGTGATAAAACGTGCAGTGTTAGCTATCCAATCCAGCCGATTACAACCCCAAGGTAGAGATCCAATGGCTGGAAAGAAAACCACGGCAGAATCACGAGGAACGGGTAGTGGAACCGCAAGAATTCCACGTCTAAAAGGAGGCGGAAGAGCTGCCTTTGCTCCAAGTACTGTTAAAGGTAGGCAGCCACATCCTCCAAAGGCCGAAAAAATCATAGTTAAGCATATTCCAAAGAAAGAAGCCAAACTGGCATTAACTTCTGCTATTGCTGCAACGGCAGAGAAAGAAGTCATCGTAGTGCGAGGCCACAAAATAGCTTCTGTTGTTGGCTTACCTTTAGTGGTCGATAGCGCCTTTGAAAATCTATCAAAGGCTAAGGAAGTAGAAGAGGTCTTTTCAAAGTTGGGCATCGCCGAGGATATTACACGTGTTAGAGAAAGCCGAAGTGTTCGCGCAGGCAAAGGCAAACATAGAGGCAGAAAAATGAAGCAAGCGGTGGGGGCACTCATTGTTGTTCTTGACGGCAAAAGATTACTTAACGCTGCCAGTAACCTTCCAGGCGTTGAAGTGACAAAAGTCACTAACCTTAACACTGAAATGCTTGCACCAGGTACTCATCCGGGCAGATTAACCGTTTGGACTAATGGTGCGATCGAGAAATTATCAACTCTATATGGAGAAGTAGCATAATGAAGCCTGACGAAATTCTAACTTATCCTTTGATGACGGAATCTGCCAGTATAATGGTTGAGAAAGATAACAAACTGATCTTCGTCGTTAACCTCAAAGCCGGCAAAGCCGACATAAAACGTGCAGTCGAAATCATGTACGAGGTTAAAGTTGACAAAGTAAACTTGCTCATCACTCCTCAAGGAGTAAAAAAAGCGTTCGTGAAGCTAAAACCAGAATATCGTGCTTCTGACGTAGCAATCAAACTAGGAATCCTATAAACATACAGAAGGCTTGACTTATGGGAAAACGTATACGTGTTCAAAGAAGGGGTCGCGGCGGTCAGAACTTCCGTGCCTCAACTCATAAACGTGTTGCTCCAGCAAAGTATCCTGCTATTGCTCCAAAAGAATCCTTTGAAGCTGAACTCGTGGGCACAATAGTCGACTTGGTTCATGATCCAGGTCGCGGTTCACCACTTTCACTCATCGAATTCGACAATGGCTTATCCATTTACAGCATTACTCCAGAAGGCGTTTTTACTGGACAAGAAATCGTCTATGGCGGCAAAGCTCCAGCTGAAATCGGCAACATCCTGCCGCTAGGTAAGATGCCTGAAGGAACCTTAGTCTGTGACCTTGAACTCCGTCCAGGCGATGGAGGAAAGATGGCGCGCTCCTCAGGTGCATATGCAACAGTCGTCGGTCACACTCCCCAAGGTAGCATGATCCGTTTGCCTTCTGGGCGTACTCGTTATGTTGACGATTACTGCTTGGCAACTGTTGGAGTGATTTCAGCCTCTGGACGTATCGAGAAACCCTTCCTTAAAGCCGGTGACATGTTCCACTGGATGAAAGCCAAAGGCCACAAGTATCCTAGAACTAGCGGTCGCAAAATGGTCCCAGCTGTCCACCCATACGGTAGCAGCAAACGTAGCGCACGCAGGTGCACAACAACTTCACATGGCGCTCCTCCAGGACAGAAAGTCGGTTTGATCGCTGCTCGTGGTCCAGGTCAAAAGAAGAAACGCGCAATAAGAGGATAAAAATAATAAAACATAGGTGTATGAAAAAATGCCAAAAGAATTTAGCTACCGTGGACATAACCTCGAAAACTTAACAAGTATGTCTATGGACGAATTCATTAATCTGCTCCCTTCACGACAACGCAGAAGTCTACAACGCGGACTCACAGCTGAACAACGTATACTGCTTGAGAAACTACGCACCGCCAAAGAATCACAGAAAAGCGGCAAAGATAGCGGAATCAAAACTCACGTGCGAGACCTCATTGTACTGCCAGAAATGGTTGGTGCAAAAATCAGTGTTCATAACGGCAAAGAATTCGTCGCTATGGAAATTAGACCAGAAATGATTGGCCACTACCTTGGCGAATTCGCCATAACTAACAAGCCTGTTAGGCATGGTACTCCAGGTATCGGTGCATCACGTTCTTCGATGTACGTGCCGCTAAAATAAGTTTGGTCTTTTCTTTTTTCTTTCTTGTTTGTTTTGTTGATGCTTTTGTATAAGGAGCACCTTGGCTCTTTTAGCAATCTATTATGATGGATATCTACTCAGTTTTCAAATTTTTGTTAACTATAACAATGAAAAATAGAAGTAAACCGTTAAGGCCGAATTTAGCGGCTGTAGTCTCTGCCCCCAAGCTTCGCGTTTGGTGGCTTTGCTCCAGCTTCAGGGATCTGTGGGAGCGGAATCGGTGGTGGAATATTTAGTGTTCGCGATATTAGGACTGATTCAATGAAGACCACGTTTGATATTGATTGAATTATTATTTGCGCTGGGGGTTTCTTTTGTTCGTAGTCTTTGAGAACTTTGTCGATTTCTTCTCTATCACCTATGACAAAGGCGTTGCCTTTGATGCTCATCTGAGCGATAGAAGGATTATAAACAATAGATAAAACGAAGGGGACCTCAAGGGATTCATCCTGTTTCTTTTCCATGCCCACAACGTTGATGTTTGTGTTTATTTGGATGGGTGGGATTGGTTTGCGTATGTCCCAGAAACGTTCTGCTGTGATGCTGGATACAACTACGTTTACTCTAAGCATTATAGATCAGAAAAGAATAATTGCGGTTGGTGGATTTAAAACTGTTTATTTCTGTTTGTAGCGTGTAAACCCACAGTGACCGCAAGTGTACCTGCTGTGGTGGTCTGCCATGAAGTATCCTGGTCCGCAACGTTCACAGGTTGGTCGGGCACGTGATAATTTTTCGCCTTCAACTTTGTACATTGCCTTTACGCCTTTTTCTTCTTTGTGTTTCTTTGGTTTTTTGCCTTTTTCAGCTTTTTTTACTGGTGCTGCTGCGTCAACTGAAGCTTCTGCTGGTTTTGTTGCGGGCATTATGCGTTCGCCTCTTCTTTAGGTTTTTCTGGTGGACTGTTGCGTTTACGTATATATTCTGGTTCGACTAATTTCGCTTGAGCAACAGATTGATAAATGTTGGCAAAGCCCTGAGTAATATTGGTTCCGGTTTTTGTACGCATATGTTTGATGAAGACTACCTCGTCGCCTATCTTCATTTCTGCGGCAACGGCTTTCTTTACTTCCAGCCTCTGTGGAGTCTTCTCTTTTGGACCTTGAACTATTGTGAAACCGACTTCTGTCCGTTTCAGAAGGGGATTATCCTTGGTTGATTCAATTTTGATTTGCATTAATGTTCACTTAAGGCGTAAGTTCATACAATTATCTTCTTATTTAGCTTTTCGAAGCTTTCATCTCTTTTAGGAACTCTTTTACCTGTTGTTTCTTATCTGTAGATGCTTTAACGACTACAATACCGCAGTAAGGTTGGCCGTAGATGATAAACGAGTCTTTGGGGGCATACAAGATAGCAATCAATGTAAGCAGGTCCTCCTCTCCGTCCACGATGACATGAGTATGGACGTTTGTTTTAAGGGCTTTTTTGATTGCGTTTATGGCTTCCTCTGTTATAGTTCCCTGTGGGTTCTTTACATAGACTGTATTTTCTACTATAGGCTGTTTTGGTAAGACTTGATCTCGAAGAGAGATGTAATCTATTACAGTTAGTTGGGGGTGAATGTTTCGTTCATGAAGGTTTTGAGAGACAATATCTCCGACAGATGCTATTATGGGCGGTTTTTCTTTCCGTATCCTTTCCCCGAGTTTGCTTATTGTCTCTTGAGGTGGACCTTCTATTAAGGTTCCAAAGGGGTCTTTAAGAAATACACGTAACCTCGGCGTTAGAGTATATTCTACCTTCATCAGTTGTGAACCTTACAAAGTAGAAAGCGCAGGAAGGTTAAGAAGCTACCGTGAAACAGAAGTTACTAGCGGACTTTTAGTGCGTATCGACCTTTCTCTTTAGCGCTCATGGCTTTAGCGATTGCAGAGTTTTCTGGGTCAAACACGACCACTAAACCGCTGAAGTCTTCGCTAAAATTGGTTGATTTGCATTTTGAACAAACATTTTCTTTTGTAATAAAATGACAGTTAGTACATGCTTTCTCGCTCATACCACTCTTCTCCTATGCGTCCTTTGCCGGGGCTTCTGGCTTCTTGTCCGATCCTTTACCCTGCTCTTCTTTGAGCCATTCAAGTTTACCGAGGAATGGTTGCCTTGCAGTCACACCTATTTTGCCTGAACTGCCTGCTCTGCCCAATGATACTGCTGTGATACGTACTCGGACTTGGTCACTTGAGGACAGTTTGCGTTTGGATTCTTTGCCTAGTAGGACCCCTTGTTTCTCGTCATAGCTGATGTAGTCATCCATGAGTTGTGAAACGTGGAGTAATGCATCAACTGGACCGATGCGAACGAATGCACCGAAGTCAGCGATTTCAACTACGTCACCTTCTACGACTTCCTGTATAATTGGATAGAATGCTAAGAGTGAAAAGTTCACTTTGTGGTAGGTTGCGCCGTCGCCTGGAATGATTTTCCCGATTGGGCTAACTTCGATTCCAGTAACTGCTATGACGTAGCCTAATTCTTCATCCACTATGCCCTCATACTTCTGTTTGACTTGCTCACGACCCACTTTTTCCAATGGGTTTCCGAATGTTTCGGGCGGGATGCGAATAGTATCTTGAAGAGTAATCAGTTTAAACATCTACGATATCAACCCGTCAACGTCTAGACGTGATTTTTGTCTCAGATAAATCACTGGCACACTTATATCTCTTAGCCTCTTCTTTAGAACTCTATCATTCGTAAACACTGGAGCGCCCCAGCTTTTGGAGACTCGTAAAATAACGTCATCAGTTTCCTCGGCACGGGCCTCAACTGGGATGAGTCTGCATTTCTCTGTTAGACGCAACGCAAAATTCGCCTGTCTGCGCACCTTTGGTTCATCCCCATTCGCTAAGACCTCCAATTCATGCTTAACCACAGAGAGTAGAACAAACTCTACATTACGATTTATTAGCCGCCTTAATTCCTCAAATATGTCTATCTTGAACAATAAAGGAACAAAGAAGGCGTTAGAATCAAAAATAACTTTAAGGGTGTCCTTTGTTTTCGTTTGAGCCGTCACATCTTTTGGCTCCATAGAGATTAAGCGTGTTTTGTTGGAATAAAGGTTTTTCCACTGTGTTGTAAGTATTACTTTAAATATTAAGAAATAATGAATTGGAGCTTGATTAGGTGAAATATTAGTGCTTCGCGAAAAATCATGTGGCGCCGTTGTGTACATAAATAATCAGGAAAAAACAAGATATTTGCTTCTAAACTATGCTGCGGGGCACTGGGATTTCGTTAAAGGAAACGTTGAACCTAATGAGGCAGAAAAGCAAACTGTTACTCGGGAGTTGCAAGAGGAAACTGGTATAACCAATGCCCAATTCATAGCTGATTTCCGAGAGGCAATCAATTATTTCTACAGGCGCCAAGGTCTAACGGTGAATAAAGAAGTAGTATTCTTTATTATGGACTCTCAGATTGAAAAGGTAGAGTTATCATTTGAACATGTAGGTTTCATCTGGTTGGATTACCGGCAAGCTATGGAAAAACTTACTTTTAAGAACGCTAAAGATGTATTGCAGAAAGCCCATGATTTCCTTCAAAAGAAAGGTTTAGTAAAAGATTAGTTTGCTTACTTAACCAATCCGTATCCGATTAGTCTCCATCGAGCAGTTATTTTTCTGCTAATTGCAACTCTAGATCCAGGCAGTGCACAGATTGGTCGAGTCAACTTTACCTTGATTGTATTTTGCTTGATGCTAATGACCTTACCGACGTTGACTGCAGCACCAATGTGCAACAAAAGTGCCTCGTCAGGATTTATTTTTTCAACCTTCTGGAGCTCTTTGGTTCCCACTACTCTTTCTAAAACATGTGTTTCCATTGTAAGTTCCGTTGTTGTTGGAGGTAGCTGACCTGTTTTCCCTGCTATGCTACCTGTTAAGCCGTCTGCTTTTGAATAGGATGGGTCTAGTAGTGTTCCAACGCCGACTAAGCCACCGCATGTTGCTTCTTTAACGCTTTGTTCGCCTGCATGCAAGCTAACGATTTCGCTAATCAAAGGGTCATATACTGTTTTGCCTTCACGTTCCGCCATGATGCCAGGACGGATTTCGATCTCCTCTCCCACGGCAAATTTACCTTGGACTATGGTACCCCCGATTATTCCGCCATCTATTTCCTCAATAGTAGTTCCTGGTTTGTTTGTGTCAAAGGAGCGAATTATGTACATTAGCGGAGGTAGGTTTGGATCTCGTTTAGGTGTAGGGATTATTGTTTGTATGGCCTCGAGGAGGATATCAATGTTTATTCCTCGTTGCGCGGAGATTGGAATTATTGGAGCGTTTTCTGCTACTGTGCCTTTCACGAAGGCTTTAATTTCTTTGTAACTTTCGAGAGCTCTTTTTTGGTCTACTATGTCGATTTTGTTTTGGACAACAATCATGTTTTTTATGCCACTGACTTCAGCTGCTGCAAGATGCTCTCGTGTTTGAGCTTGAGGACATGGCTCATCAGCTGCAATAACTAGGATTGCACCATCCATTATGGCTGCGCCCGATAACATCGTTGCCATTAAGGCTTCGTGACCGGGTGCGTCAACAAAACTTATTGCTCGGACGAATTCTGCTTTGGAATTGCAGGTTTCACATTGAGGTTTGATTGTGTAGTTTTTTTGTTCGGGGCATTTTGGGCATTTGTAGATGGGCATGTCTGCGTATCCGAGTTTAATGGTGATGCCTCTTTTGAGTTCTTCACTGTGCCGTGATGCCCATGTTCCGGTTAATGCTTGGACAAGTGTGGTTTTTCCATGGTCAACATGACCTATGGTACCGATGTTTACTTCTGGCTGTTTAGGTAAGGCCTTAGTAGCGTTACTCATAGTATTCTTCTTCTTTTAGATAAATACTGGATGAATAAAAGAAATTAATTATGGGAGTTTATAAGGATTGAGCATGACCTATAACAGGTAAGTGTTATTTCGCTACCTGCTCTTGTTTAGTTGCAGGTGCCGCCGCTTGGGCTGGTCTCTCCACGATTTTCATGTTGATTTGAACAATTTCATCGGTTATGACGTTACCGCGGACAGTTTTGCGTTTGCGCCCCCCCTTTCGTGTTGGGTTGAAGCCTGCTCCTCCGCTTAGGACGACGCTTCGTCGTACACCACCGTGAACGTTTGACCTCATTGGGACACCATCCTTGTCTGATCCGCCCATGACTTGCACTTTTTGTGCTGGTAAATCTACTACTGCGCCGTCTATTATTTCGCCCACTTTTCTTCCTATGAATGGGGATGCGCGTGCTTCTTCCAGCTCTAGTACTTTTGATGTTCCGGCTTGTGGATCGGAAACTATGACCTTAAACTTTGCCATTTACTGATTAACTCTCCAGCGGAGTAATGAAGTTGAGCATCTAATTATTAAGTATTTATGAAAAATTTTGTTGCCTCTGCCTTTTATTAAGTAAGTTCTGATTTTTTGGGTAAACGTTTTAATTCGACTGTGAAGTCGGTTCTGGCTATGTGGCGGCTTGGGTTCTTCTTCCATGAAGTAGCTTTCGGTTTGTTAAGTGTCTTCATACCGCTGTACCTTGTCGCTTTCAATGATACTAGTGTTCTTGGTGGTCCCCTTGTCGCTTTAGGTATAATGACCTCGATAGCAATTTTTGCATCTATACCTTCTTCTTTTCTTTGGGGGTATCTATGTGACAGGACCCGTCATTATAAAGCATTTATTCTTCTATCCTTTTTATCATCAGCGATAATTCTATTTCTCATGGCGTTGCCTTTCGCCCAGAACATATTGGTGTTTGTTGCATTGTATGTGGTAATGCAGGTTTTGCATGTCTCACATGAAGCTCCAAAGAATGTGCTAATTGCCGAACACTACAGCCGGGATGATTGGGAAAAATCTTATGGATTCTATGAGGGATTAACTGAAATTGGCTTCATTGGCGGATTAGTTATTGGGTTAGTATTTACTTTAGGGTTATTTTCGTTTACAGCCTCTCTAAGTTCTGCTGTTTTAGCAACTTATACTCTGTATTTGTGCAGTGCTTTGAGTTTGGTGGCCTTCATACTATCAGTCGCTTTGATTGCTGACCCACTGTTAATTTTTGAACGACGTTTAGTCGGTATTGAACGAAAAATTGATTTCGCCTACAGGGGTGTGCAAGCATATGCAATAAACTGGAACGGAAGCCTAAAACAAGAGAATTTTGCTGGGTTTGCTTTTGCAATAGTTATGTTCTCTTTGGCAACAACCATCTTCTTCACACCATTGCCCGTTTTTATAAATGAAGTCTTGGGTAAGTATTCTTTTTTAGGTCTGCCTTCGACAGGCATAGTCTATTTTGCATACATCCTTAATTCCATCGGAGCAATGGCTGGGTATTTCTTGATTCGTAATCGAGCACGATCTATGGATTTGAGGAAACAACTGCCTCGATTCGTTCTCTTTCGTAGCCTTCTCATTTTTGGTCTAGTTGGAATTGTTGAGTTAGCTCTCTTTCCAACAATAATGACGGGAGTAATCCTGATTTGTCTTGGCTTTGCGTTTGGTATGTATTATATTATGATGATCTCTTTGTCGATGGAGCTAATACCACAGGGTAAGGCCGGCTTATTTGATGGGCTTGTAGGGCTGGGCGGCGGTATAGGTTCTTTTCTCGGTCCTTTCTTTGCTAATAGTTTGGATTATATTCCAACTTTCTTGATTTCTGCAGTGGCTTTTTTATTCGCCTTCATAATACTGAAGGTCTTTGCGATAAAAAAGCAGTAAAAAAAAGAAAAAGATTAACTGCTCATCTACTTTTTTCTTTCCCTGATTGTTTGGGTACTCTGTATAAGTCGCCGTATTAGCGCATTGCAGGTTTTAATTCGAAGAAGTCCTTCTGATCGTTTGATGTATTTAGCTTGGGTTACATATCTGCCCAAGTTGAGTATGTCTGTGTCCTGTTCTAATGCTTCTTTGCCCGCTTCTTGGGAAATTCCGCTATGTAGGAGGATTATGATGTCTGGGGCCTCTGAGTGATTTTGGTTTAGTGGAGACCCTCTTCTACTTTTAACATGTCGATTACTGCACAAATTTCTAGGGCCTGACTTCATGGACGGTTGCATTAAGGGTCTCTGTATGGGCTAAGCCTGAAGCTGCGAGATATATCCACAGCATTTATTTTGTAAATATTTATATTTTAAACTTAATATTGAATGCTCCATAATCAACGAGGCTCTTTGATGTCTTGGACTGACTGGACAATTCTCGGTGCGTTTATTGCTGGCTTTCTGCTATTCCTATACGGCGCAAACACATACAACGCGATCGCTGGTTATGGCGGTGTCTACCTTTTCATTGGTTCAATCGCAACCTACCTGATAATTTACATCTACAAAGAAATTAGAAAGAAGTCTATCTCTGAACCTGCCCAAGAAGCCTCTCAAAATCCATAGAGCGCACTATATTTTTCATTTAAGTATGCGATGAATGCTTTTGCGTTTAGGCTGCTTCCAGTTGCGCGTTTGATTAGTTCTTCAGGATCATATAGGTCGCCCATGCTGTGGATATTTTCTTTAAGCCAAAAGTTCACGTTTTCAAGTTTTCCCTGTGATACTTGGTTACGCCAGTCTGGCAGCGCTTTAGTTATTGCAATAACGATTTGCCCGTCGTAAATATTGCCTAACGCGTAGCTGGGGAAGTATCCAAAGAGTCCACTTGCCCAATGCGTATCCTGCATCACACCTTCTGAATCGTCTTTGACTTCTACTCCGAGGTAATCTGCGTATTTTTGGTTCCAGACAACAGGCAACTCATCAATGCTGATTTTGCCCGCGAAAAGGTCCCGCTCTATCTCAAACCGTATGATTATATGAATACTATATGTTACTTCATCAGCTTCAATCCTGATTTTTGAAAGTTCTACCCTGTTTATAGCTCGAACAAAAGCATCTAACTTCGTTTCAGAGAGCACAGGCGCAGCAATCTTTACCTTTGGAAGAAAGCCTTTCCAGAACTCTTTGGAGCGTCCAATTATATTTTCATAGAAGCGGGATTGGGATTCGTGCACTCCATAAGAGCAATTGGCACCGATTGGCTGGTATTTCCATGCAGAATTAATATTGTGCTCATATATTGCGTGCCCAGTTTCGTGTAGCACTGAGAAAATTGAGCTAGTGTAATTGTTTAGGTGGTAGTGTGTGGTTATGCGTACGTCGTCATAGCATCCTGATGTGAATGGGTGCTCTGTTTCATCAACTCTGCCACAAGCCATTGTTGAGGCTGTGTCGTAGCCAAGCGTTTGGGTTATGAGTTGGGCGACGACCCGTTGTGACTCTAGGGGGACGGTTCGCGAGGTAAGTTGTGTTGAGGGTTTGGTTTGGTAGGCCTCAATTTTAGTAATCAACGGTTTCAAGCCTCCCAAGAGCTCTTTGAAGGTTTTAGTTATTCTTTCAGATGACATTTTCGGTTCAAAATTATCAATCAACGCCTCGTAGGGTGTCTTAGTTTCTTTAACTTTCATGAGTATTTCTGCGGTTTGTTTGCTAAGGTCAAATAGCTTTTGGAGATCTGCTTTGTAGAGTCCAAAGTCTTTTTTGGCTTTGGCTTTCTTCCATGCATTTACGGTTATAGCTTCTTGCATTGCAAGCTCCCCAACGAGCTTTTCAGGCAGGGCGATCTGTTCTTTGTAGCTTTTATTGATGAGGTAGATGTTGCGTTTTTCCATTTCCCCCATGTTTTGATACTGTGGACTACTTTGGATGGTGCTGATTAGTTTTCCTATTTCTGGGTCAGTGCCCAGTTTATGATGAAGGCGGCTAAGTAGGGATAGCTGCTCGCTACGTTGTTGTATCGCTTTTGGAGGCATCATGGTTTCCATGTCCCAGTGGATTATGCCTTCGGCGGTTGAAAGGATGATTTTGTCTTTGTTTTTGGCTAAAAGTTCTTTGTAATATGAGTTTATGTTAGTTACCAAGAGGATTCTTCCTTTAGGATTCAATGTTAGGCAGCTTTATTTATTGGTAGGTTACTTGCCGTCTAATTGAGGTATTATGGTTTGAGTAGTTTGGAAAATAGCAAAATTTTGGCAGGATAGGATAGCTCCTTCTGGTTTTCATGGCTGTTCCTATTGTGGGGGATACTTGGTATAGTTCTGCTTTTAATAAGATTAAAGGGGCTTCAGAACACTATAAAGATGATAACAATTACCGAAGCGTCATCCAAGGAGTCATATATGGTGTCATCGGAATTGTAGTGCTCTCAACCGGCGCTTTGGGTCAATGCTGATAGGCATTTTTAGTAGCAAAACAGCAGGATCAGGTATTGGTGCAATATTCGGTTTAATTACCTTCCTCTTAGTTCTAGTAATCGCTTTCATCTTCTTCCTCCTGATGGCTTTGAAATTCAGACGGTGCTTCAATGCCGTTGCTGACAGGTCTGGAATCTAACTTCAGAACTGCTGGATCCCTACTGTTCATCGGAGCTATTTTAACAATAATGGGTGTATTGTTGATTTTTATTGATTGGATAATCGTAACGATCGCCTTCTTCTCACTTAGACCATCATCACAGCCATACTGATACGTTTCTTCTCAACAGCAACTCAGATACTGATAGTTCAGGCTACACGGTACTGTCAAAGTTGCGGTGCGCCTGCAGACCAGACCAAAACGCACTCTTCTGTCCCATTGTGGAAGACAGCTTCCATCCGCCTAACTTTTTTCTTTGTTAATGTTTAGAAGATTTGTTATTTTTAGTGCTCCGGCCGGGATTTGGACCCGGGTCACCGACTCGAAAGGCCGGTATACTTGACCGGACTATACTACCGGAGCGCCAATGCTGAAAGCACAAGCAGAATACAATTTCCTTCGAATAAACCTTACCCTTCTATAAGCCATATTTTAGAAATTAAGCTACTTTTTTTTGGTTTTTTTGGGGGTAAACAGGTAACCTGTAATTTGATCAATAAGTTTAGATTGATTTTTGATTGTTTTTTCGAGTTCTTCAACTCTCTTTTGTAGGTCGTTTGAGATTATTTTGCCCTCAATTCGGTTGGCACTGCGGAACATAAGCAGCATCCTGAAAACTTCAGAGATTGCTTTTTCTTGCTCACCTTTTGCCGCAGGTTTAATTCCTGCGATAATGGATAGTTGATCGACGTAGTGTTCTTTTATTTTGAGTTCTGCGTTAACTGAAGGATCCGTTGGGAAAGCGATACTTAGTGGAGTTTTTTTAGCGAGTTCAGCTGCTGTTGGGAACCGGATTATGATGTCTCCCCGTATCCATGAAGCGACGAATTCGGTTACGAATTTGCGAATGTCTGCCTCAGAAAACAATATTGACGGCTCAGGGATCGGTTCTGTTTTGCGTTTGATCCTTACACTAATTACTTTTTTATCTTCTGGATTGTTCGTTGGGTTTGACATGATCTCTATTCCCACATGCAATTTGAAATCTGATATTCTCCTAAGCAAAGACTAGTATTTAAGAAACAGCATAGCCGACTCTAGAAAGAGATTTTTGCTGCTGAAGGAATTTTCCCCAAGACTTTAGAAGTTGCCTTCTCCACTTTGGCTCGGTCAGTTTGGTTGGTGTAGACCCGTAGAATGTTCATAAACCCTTTGAGGGTCTCAAATATCTTTGAGCTTTCGCTAAGCCTTTGAAGTTTCTTTTCTCCTTCTTGGCTACGAATAAAAACTGGAATCTCGGTAGATTCAAGAAGCACTGCATGATGATAGGGCACAGATGGTACCGTGGGCACATCAATTATCACTGATTCCAATTCGACTCCTGCCTCTTTGGCTATTTCACTCTGTACCTGTCGACGATAAGACTCTCTGCCGAACAAGTTAGATATCATGGCGTCTTTCTCGTAAAATGTTCGTTCATATGCGCATTTGAGCATTCGCCGATGTTCTAGATTGTCGATGATTTCGTTAGATGCGTTGCATTTTTTGAGTGCTGCCCAAACTGTGTAATCATCAAGCGCTAAGTATTCTTCTGGTGTTTTGAATGCTGTTAAGCCGAGTTCTTTGTTTGCTTTGTCCATGGCGGTTGCGAGCATTATTTGTGCTGCTCGGCCGACGCGATGGAAATAGATGCTCTTGAAGGATTCTATACGTGCTATTATGAATGCTTCTAGGGCTGATAGCGCACCTAGTTCTACTGCTAGGTTTTCTCCCAACAAATCCAAAGCATGGATGAGTCGATAGACGTCTATGAAGCCATATTCGGCACCTGTGTGGTATGTGTCTCGTACGATGAAGTCCTGTTTGTCAACGTCTACGGCGCTGCTTATGATTTGGTCAAGGAAAGCTTTGCCTTTCTTGTGTAATTTTCCAACGGATAGTCCTGCGATTTCTTTTGGATTGAAGCCTTTTTTGGATAATTTATCTGACACTTCGCTTTTTTCTATAATCCATGAAGTTATGTCTTCATGTGTTTTCTCAAGGTCTTTGATCAGTAAGTGCTCAAACACATGCGAGAAGGGACCGTGTCCGCAGTCGTGGAGTAGTGCTGAGATTCGGCACATGTTCACTTCTTCGTCGCTTACAACTCTTGAAATGTTTGGGTTTTCAAGAACATGACCCGCTAGAAACATGACTCCAAGGCTGTGTTCGAAGCGTGTGTGGTTGGCGCCTGGGTAGACGTATTCTGAACCTGCTAACTGGCGGAGTCTGCGTAATCGTTGCATAGGGTATGTGTCGATTACGGTTTTTTCTGATTCAGTGATGTACACGTAGCCGTGTACGGGATCTTTGATTTCTCCCCAGTAAGCTTTTGGCATAAATGTCGCCTCAGTCGGTAGGTTATATTTATGTATCTTCCTATAATGTGTAACGCTAAGCGGTCGAGCTGAAAAAATGGTTAAGAAAGGCATTTTCATGGTCATAGAGGGTTTGGATGGAAGCGGCAAAACCACACAAGCTGTTCTTCTTGCGGAGAAACTCTCAAAAAATCATCAAGTTATGCTTACGGCTGAACCTAGCCGAGGAAAAATCGGAACTTTCATTCGCGATTGTTGCCTCTACGAACAAACTCGGCTTCCTACAGAGGCAGAAGCTCTCCTGTTCGCCGCTGACCGTATTGAGCATATGCAAAAAGAACTAAAACCAGCACTAGATGAAGGTAAACTTGTAATATGTGACCGCTATGTCTATTCTTCATTGGCTTATCAGGGTAGTGCTGGCTTGAGCTTGGACTGGATTAAGACAATTAACGCACGGGCTGTACAGCCTGATTTTAGTTTGTTCCTTGATGTGTCCCCTGAGCGTGTGCTTGAGAGATTGCAACGCAAAAAGTCTGTGATGGAGACGCTTGAAACCCAGCAGAAAGTCAGGGAAATATACCTAAATTTCGTTGAGAAGGGGGAACTGATTAGAATCGATGGTGATAAGACAAGGGAAGATGTGGCTAATGTGTTGTTTGCCAAGGTAACGGAACTGCTTAAGCCTGTCTCGAGTTATATTTCTACTTAGAACCATCTATTGCTTGTGTGGTAAAGTTAAATAGCTGTTTCAGTTAGTAGAGACTCATCCCGTGTGACCCTCATGTTAGACATCAAGCTTATCCGCGAGAAACCTGACTTATTCAAAGTTAACTTGGCAAAACGCAATAACCCGAAATGTCTCCAGATGCTTGAAGACTTGATCGCCCTCGATAAAGACTGGCGTCAAAACAACACCAAACTAAACGATCTTCGTCACGAACGCAAACAAGTCACTATGGAAATTGCTAAACTTAAAAAAGCCTGCCAAAACGCCGACGCTGCATTCACCAAAGCACAGCAAGTTGACCAGCAAGTCACTGCAGCGGAGAAGCAAGTAGTTGAGCAGGAAGCTAAAATCCGCGATTACCTCCTAAACCTGCCAAATCTGCTTGAGGATTCGGTGCCTCTGGGTAAAGATTCCAGTGAGAACGTAACGATTAAGAAATGGGGTTCTATTCCAGAGTTCAAGTTCCAACCAAAAAATCACATAGACCTTGCGATAGCATTAGACCAGATCGATATGGAACGCGCCGGCAAAATCTCAGGCGCCCGCTTCTTCTACCTCAAAAATGATGTGGCTATGCTGGATATGGCTTTAATGCATTTTGCACTCGAGGAGCTCCAAAAAAATGGTTACACCCCAGTTATTCCGCCTTACATGATGAAGCGAGAAGCCTACGAGGGAGTAACTGCGCTGGGTGACTTCGAAGATGTATTGTACAAAATCCAAAATGAAGATCTCTACATGATCGCTACTTCTGAGCATCCTTTGGCTGCGATGTATTGGAATGAAGTGCTAAAACTAGCTGATATGCCAGTTAAACTGGCCGGTATAAGCACCTGTTTCCGCAAAGAAGCAGGCGCACATGGTAAAGACACCCGCGGTATTTTCCGCACTCACCAATTCAACAAAATCGAACAGTTCGTCTTCTGCAAACCCGAAGACAGCTCCAAACTACATGAGGAACTGCTAGCCAATGCAGAAAACATCTATCAGAAGCTTGGTTTAGCATACCGCGTCGTAAATGTTTGTACAGGCGATATAGGTACTGTGGCCGCTAAGAAGTATGATATTGAAGCTTGGATGCCAGCCCAGGGCGACTACCGTGAAGTCGTCTCCTGCAGCAACTGTACAGATTATCAAGCTCGCCGTTTAGGCGTTCGCTACAGGGAAAAAGAAGGTGCTCCCCCAATTGGTCCAGTGCATACCCTAAACTCAACTGCTATCGCTACTGGAAGAACAATCGTTGCCTTAATCGAGAACAACCAGAATGAGGATGGCACGATAAATATCCCTGAAGCGCTAAGAAAGTACATGGGTAACAGAGAGAAAATATGCAGAAAACGCTAAAAGTTTTAATATCGCTTTGAGAATCTTGTGCAACGTCTTGGAGAAATTAACTTGTCTTCAAAACCAGCAAAATCAGCAAAGCACATTCGAGATAAATGGCGCAGTAAAACATGGTACATGGTGATTGCACCATCGTTCTTTGGTAACATAGAGTTAGGCTCGATTCCAGCTCAAGAAGAGAAAATGTTGATCGGTCGAGTTGTAGAAGCGACTCTATACGACATCACTGGGGACTTTTCACATCATTATCTGAAAATGTTCTTCCAAATCAACAGTATCGAAGGTAAGACCGCAAGGACTCTTTTTAAAGGTCACGAATATTCACGTGACTTCCTAAGAAGCTTGGTCAGAAGAAGAACAACCAAAGTCGACGGATTATTCAACATAATAACAAAAGATGGTTACAAACTCCGTATATCCCTTTCAGCACTGACTTTGTCACGTATAAAAACTTCACAAGAGAAAATCATTAGAGATATGATGGAGAAAACCATCAGAGACAAAGCCACCGCATTAACTCTCGACCAATTTGTACAAGAAATGGTTCTTGGCAAAATCGCCTCAGACATCTACAACCAGGCAAAACTCGTCGCCCCACTAAGACACGTCGGTATACGCAAATCTAAACTTATTGCAGCACCAACTGAACAACCAAAGGTACCACCTGCACCAGTTGAAGAAACTGAGGCAGCGCCAACCGTCGAATAAACCTCTCCTTTTCTCCTATTTTACGTAAACGTTTTAGGCATGACTATCTACCTCCTTGTTGGTTCTCTATGCGGCTTTTGAGGGAGCAGCCATTTTGGTGATACAGTTTTGATTACCGCTTTAGCTGGCGGAGTCGGCGCAGCTAGATTTTTAACTGGTCTCATTCGCATCGTAAGAGAGGATGAGTTGTCTGTTGTCGTTAACACGGGAGATGACATTGAACTTTTTGGGCTACATATTTCTCCAGACCTTGACATCATCACTTACACTCTAGCAGGCATCGTTGATGAAGGGAAAGGCTGGGGAATCAGAGGCGATACTTTTCACTCTTTAGAAATGCTAAAAAAATTTGGTGAAGATACCTGGTTTTGTTTGGGTGATAGGGACTTAGCTACTCACATCTATAGAACTGGTCGGTTAAAGCAAGGCTCAACGCTTTCACAAGTCACCAGTGAGATATGCGATGTTCTTGAGCTCAAATCTAAGATTTTGCCCATGAGTAATGATCTGTTTGAAACCAGAATCGTAACGCCTGAAGGCTCGATGCATTTTGAAGAATACTTCGTTAAACGAGGCTTTAGGGATGAGGTTTTAAGGGTTGAGTTCGTCGGTGCAGCCTTAGCTAAGCCTGCGCCGGGGGTTATAGATGCCATTTTGGATGCGAAAGTGGTTGTTATTTGCCCGAGTAATCCGATTGTAAGCATAGGTACGATTCTTTCAGTTGCTAGTATTAGGGATACGTTGAAGCAGACAGATGCAAGGGTAGTTGCGGTCAGTCCAATAGTGGCTGGAGCTCCGCTTAAAGGTCCAGCAGACAAGATGATGCGCGCTTTAGGATTGGAGGTTTCAGCTTATGGCGTCGCAAAGCTCTATTCAGACTTTCTTGATGCGATGGTAATTGACGTAAGGGACGTAGCCCAAAAGGGGGAGATTGAAAAACTCGGTTTAGGTGTAACCGTGACCAACACGATTATGACGACTCTTGAGGACAAGTATTCGCTGGCTAAATCAGTATTGCAAAGCTAGATGCTATATAGAGAAGGGTTATATCTACAAGCTAGAATTATGACTATTAATCGGAGTTGTATACATGGAGAAAAAGAGTTACGATTGGTTTGAGCAACGCCGCAAAACCCGAGGCTTAGAGTTAGCTCATGATCAGATAACCAAAGCATTCGATACAGTTACATGGTTACAGAAAGCGACAATAAGCTTTTCAGAGAAGAACTATAAAGAAACTAAAAAGTACATTGAAAACCTCTATAAAGCTGAAGAAGAGGTTGATTTCCTCCGAACAGACGTTTTCATGGAGCTATCAAAAGGTGCTGCTTTGGTTGCAGATTACCGTGAAGACCTCCTACACCTAGTTAAACGGCTAGATACATTGGCTGATCACACTAAAGATGCGGCTAGATGCCTTGAGATGCTTGGCGAAACCGAAATCCCAAAGGAACTGGCGGATAAGACGGTCTTTATGACTTCGAAGCTTGTTGAGACTGCTCAGACACTCCGAGGAAGTATAGAAAAGATCTCTTCGGCGCCCAACGAAGCAATAAAAGAGGCTAAGAAAGTCGGTGAAATCGAACACTATATTGATGTTGAGTACCTTAAAACTAAGGGCTTGTTCGTTAAGTATGGTGATAGCATAAATTGTGGGGCTATGGTTATCTTTGATGACTTGATCGAGTTCATTGAGCAAGCAGCCGACATGTGCGCTGACACAGCGGATTATATCTTGGTGCTCTCAAGTAGAGAATAACACCGTAACCTTTCTTTTTCTTCTTTGGTTTTTACTTTTAAAATTTCTTATTGCAGGCTCTGGTTTTTCAAGCCATTAAAATACTGGTACACTCCACAAATAAGCGTATGTTAGAGTATTCGGTGTTTGTTGCCGCCTTTGCATCGTTTGTGGCAGCTTGCGTTTACATACGCGCTATGTTTAGGGGCGAAACTAAACCCAACAGGGTAACTTGGTTCATGTGGTCAGTGGCTCCTTTTGTAGCGGCCGCCGCCTCAGTGTCTAGTGGTGTCGGTTGGGCTGTCGTCCCTGTTTTTATGTCTGGGTTTTCTCCATTTCTTATATTCACCGCTTCATTCTTTAATAGGAAAGCGTACTGGCAGCTTTCCTCTTTTGATTATCTCTGTGGTGTGCTCTCCGGTTTAGCTCTTATTCTATGGTACCTAACCAACAATCCTAGTGTCGCAATTGTTTTTGCGATTTTAAGTGATGCACTTGCTGCAGTGCCGACATTTATCAAATCATGGCATAACCCCCGAACCGAGTCTGTTTGGCCTTTTATAATCGGCGTTTTTAGTCCTATGACCAGTTTTCTTGCAGCTACCTCATTTGGTTTTTCAGATTTGGCTTTCCCCATATACTTAATTGCGATAAACATTCTGATTCTTTTTTCCATAGTTATGGGTAAGATGCGTCTTCGGTAAAGGTCTAATAGAAATGCTGGATTTGCGTGCTTGTATTTACACTTTGATATAGCCTATTGCTTTGCCGTGGCTGCTACTTTTGGAGAAGACTTTTGCTTAAAGATTAGCGGCAAACCTGCCATCGGTAGTGTCAGTAGCCACATGTTGAGGTTTCCCAAGAACCACAGGTACCAGTAGCTCCAAGTTTGTTCACTTCCAAAGAAAAGCCATATGAGGTAGTTGGAAAGGTACAACAAACCCAGTGTAGTTACTATGTCGCCGATTTTTGGTGTATCAAGCTCTTCTAATCTTTCTGTTGCGATAGATTTTTTCGTGAAGTAAGCCGTAAAAATTGTTAATGCCAGTAATCCAAACGAGGTTAGGGTGAAACTGAGCAGGTTTTCTGGGTAGGCTGTTAGATATTGGATTCCCTGCCGCAACACGGTTGATACCCACATAGCAGTGCTGGTAATCCAGAAAACAAAAATGTAGACTGTGCCAGCAATTAAGCCCCATTTTATTGCGCCCTTTATTGTTTTGCTGGGTGCTAACTCGTGGGATAGCTTAAACAAGACAGCGGGAATTACGATGGATTGTATGAGTAAGGGTATTTCGTAAATTAGAAGTGAGGTAAACATTGGGATGGTTGAAACATGGCCGTTAACGCGCCAAATTGTAATACCCAACGATGAAGTTAAAGACAAGATGGCTGTTGTGACCAGGCCAAGCCAGTAGACGGCTTCTCCAATTACAATCAGTCTGAACAGCTTTTTTAGTTTTTTTGTTGGAAATCCCTTCTTTGCAAAGTAGAGTATGACGGCGCCTAAAGCTATGGCGCTGGATACCAATCTGAAAGCTACTCCGATGGCTGCGGAAATGTCTTCAACGAAAATGATTAACCGCAGAGAACCGCTGAAAGCTTCCCATTCCCCAACCCAAGAAAGGGTAAACATAGCGCGGAATGTGAATAGGAAATAAGCAACAGCGACTATGAGAAACCCGATTTTTAGCGGGGAATAGAAATTTGGATTGGTCATTGTACTTAACAAAACAGTAGCGGTTGTTTGCTTTTATTTTTTTAGTTTGGGGGTCTTTGATGTTGCCTCTTTTTTCTGTTTGTGTGGGTGTGGCGCTATAAATTTTTTACACCACACTGAGAGCTTTAGAATTGGTCGCTTTTTGTTTTCAGGCTGTTTTCCTATTGTATTTTGAGTGTGGGTGAAGAAATTTTCCCACACTGCTAACATGGTTGCTATGTTGAGTGTTGTGGGTGTGCGACTATTTTATTACCTTTGTTTTTGTGTTTATTTAGGTATTAAGGGCGATCTTGGATTGCAGGATAATTTCGCTTGGGGGATGGCGGGCCCGCTGGGATTTGAACCCAGGACCTCCGGCTCCGCAGGC
>JAEAME010000333.1_pt1 | contig 52696 bp, 49 predicted proteins | sample 8958731 | NCBI WGS metagenome assembly JAEAME01 (sample SAMN16933194, study PRJNA681113) | bioreactor sludge metagenome | isolation source: anerobic bioreactor sludge (Control) | place: India:Bengaluru | collected 2018-10-24
GCCGGCGGCTGCGCGCGGCGCTGGCGCAGGCGCCGGCCGCGGCCAGCAGCAGATCAGCCAGGAGGTCGTCGCCAAGGTGTTCCCGGCGCTCGACGCGAAAGCCAACGCCAAGCTCAAGCTGCTCTGGATCACCTGCGGCACCGCCGACAGCCTGATCGGCGTCAACCGCACGTTCCGCGAGTGGCTGGATGCCAAGGGTGTGAAGAACACCTACATCGAGGTGCCGGACATCGGCCACGTCTGGCCCTTCTGGCGCCAGAACCTCGCGGACTTCGCGCCGCTGCTGTTCAAGGCGGCCCAATAGGGATGGAGTTGCGCTTCGACCTCCGACTCCAGCGCAGGCCACCGTAGGGAGCCGGCATCGCGGGCAGGCTGCCAGCCGCTGCGAACTCGAGGAGGCACACTCAGAGGACGGACCGGCCGGCCGCCTGCCCGGCCCTCCATTCGTCCAGATCCGACATTGTTGTAGGCTCGTCACATTCATCTGACACCGATGTCAGCCCCTGGCGGCCACCTTCGGGGGCGCTTCGATTGCTGCAAGTCAACCACACCGGCCGAGTTGGCGGTGTCGCGTGAGCGTGACTCGTCCCGGCACGCGTCGTGAAGACGGTACGCCGCGTGCTGCGCGGAACCCTGACCGGACTGGTGGCCATCACAGCGCCCGGTGACTGGAATGGAGACCGACACGGGCTTCATCCAGCCGACGCCCGCCATCCAGTCCGTCTGACAGCAGCGATCCATGGTCCAGCCCTTCGCCACGAGCAAGACCCACGGCGGTGCGCTTCTGCCGCGCACCGCTCCTTCTCCGGTGACCAATCTCTGGAGCGAGCCCCTCATGACACCCCACTCGACGAGAAGACGCCTGCACGCGGCCACGTTCGGTCTCGTGGCGATGCTTGCCCTCCCGGCGGCGGCCCGCGCCCAGCAACCCTCCGCGCCGCCTGAACTGGAGCCTGAATCCGCGCACACCCTCACCGCCAACGTCGGGCTCTTCAGCCAATACTCCTTCCGCGGCGTCTCGCAGACGGCTGGTCGCGCAGCCGTGCAGGGCGGCTTCGACTACGCGCACGCCCACGGCCTCTACCTCGGAACCTGGGCCTCGAGCATCAGCTGGCTGCAGGACTTCGCTGCGTACTCGCGATCGAGCCTGGAGTGGGACTTCTACGGCGGCTACAAGCTCGGCCTCGGCGAGACCGGCGTCGTCGTCGATCTCGGCACGATCTGGTACGCGTACCCGGGCAAGAAGGCCGACGACATCTCCAGCGCCGACACCTGGGAGATCTACGCCGGGGCCGGCTGGAAGTGGATCAGCGCGAAGTACTCGTACAACCTGAGAGACTACTTCGGCGCCCGCCCGACCGGCGAGGGAACCGACGGCACGTGGTACCTTGACCTCTCGGCCGCTGTCCCGGCGGGCGACACCGGCCTCACGGTGGCGGGGCACTTCGGGATCCTCGACGTTGCCAACGATGGCGCGGGCGATTCCAAGGTGAGCAGCAACGACTGGAGACTCGGCGCCTCCTGGGCTATCGGGTCCGGTCCCCTCAAGGGCGTGGAGATCGGCGCCTACTATGCGGGCAGCAGTTCCGGCAGCGCCTTCTACACCGACCTGACCGGCTACAACACGGTGAAGGGTACCGGCGTTGTGTACGTCAAGATGACGTTCTGAAGGGCGGGCGTCCGACAGCCTGACACATTCGTTGGCATCGCGGACGAGTCAGACATTTCTGTCATAATGCCAGGATGGCTGGGAGGACCCCCGACCCCCGTCAGCTCTCCGACCTGCTGGAGGTGAGCCGCACGCTCGGCACCACGCTCAACCTCCGCCACGCACTGCAGCGCGTGCTGGCGATCCTCGAGGAGAGCCGCGGCACAATCGCCGGGACGATCGTGCTGCTGGCGGATGGGGCCGCCGACTTGCAGGTGGAGGCCGTGAGCGGCGGCGCGGTCTCCGTGCGCGACGGCCGCTACCGCATGGGCGAAGGCATCGTGGGGCGGGTGGCCCAGACCGGCCGTTCGGTGGTCGTGCCTCAGGTGAGCCGCGAGCCGCTGTTCCTCGATCGCTCGGGCGTGTTCCGCCGGTCACGCCGCAGCGAGCTGTCGTACATCTGCGTGCCGATCCGCGCCGAGCACCGCGTCGTGGGCGCGCTGGGCCTCGCGCTCGACTACGAGAAGGACCGGCACTACGACCATGAAGCCAAGTTTTTCGGGCTGGTGGCGTCGATGATCGGGCAGGCTGTCCGCGTCCACCACCTGCTCCAGGCCGACCGGCGGCAACTGGTCGAGGAGAACACGAAGCTCCGCCAGGAGCTGACCGCGCGCTACGACCTCCGCAACCTCGTGGGCAGCAGCCGGGCGATGCAGGCCGTCTACGAGCAGGTCGCGCAGGTCGCCCCGGCCACGACGACCGTCCTGCTTCGCGGCGAGTCGGGCACGGGCAAGGAGCTCGTGGCCCACGCCATCCACTATTCGTCGCCGCGCGCGAAGAAGCCGTTCGTCAAGGTCAACTGCGCAGCGCTCCCCGAGACCCTGATCGAATCCGAGCTGTTCGGCTACGAGCCCGGCGCGTTCACCGATGCGCGCGCGGTGAAGAAGGGGCGGTTCGAGCTGGCGCACAGCGGCACGATCTTCCTGGACGAGATCGGCGACCTCGCCGCCGCCACGCAGGTCAGGCTGCTGCGTGCGCTCCAGGAGCGGGAGATCGAGCGGCTCGGCGGGCTGAGCCCGATCAAGGTGAACGTGCGCGTGATTGCCGCCACCAACAAGGACCTCGAAGCCGCCGTCCAGCGCGGGACGTTCCGTGAGGACCTGTACTACCGGCTCAACGTCTACTCGATCTACCTGCCGGCGTTGCGCGAGCGCAGGACCGACATCCCGCTGCTTGTCGACCACTTCATCGAAAAGCATGCGTCGGCCGCAGGCAAAGACGTGCGTCGTATCGCCACCTCTGCCATCGACATGCTCATGGTCTACCACTGGCCGGGCAACGTGCGCGAGCTCGAGAACTGCATCGAGCGCGCCGTGCTCGTCGCCGAGGGCGGCGCGATTCACGCGCACCACCTGCCGCCCACGCTCCAGACCGCCGAGGCGTCCGCAACCCTTCCCCGCCAGTCCCTGAAGGAGGCGCTGGCTGCCTGCGAAAAGGACCTGATCCAGGACGCGCTCAAGACCGCCCGGGGGAACCGCGCGAAAGCCGCCCGCCTGCTCGACACGACGGAGCGCATCCTGGGCTACGCGGTGCGCAAGCACCGCCTCGACCCGGACAGGTTCCGCTAGGAGGCCGTCCGAGTATTCAGCCGACGGCCTCCTAGAACCCCGATCGGAGCGACCGGGAACTGGACTTCTGCCAACCCGCCCCCTCGGTGCCCGTGTAGAATGGAGCACGCCTGCACCTGCAGGTTCCGGTTCCCGGCAGGTCCAGCGTTGACGGGAGGAAGCGCACATGAGGTGTGTCGCAGTCTTCATGCTGCTTGCGGCCACGGCGAGCGCTCAGATCCGCGAGAATCCGGGAAGCCCGGAGCCGATCCCGCACGAGAAGTACATCCGGGTCGTCAGCGAAGCTGACTCCCCGGTGCAGCAGACCTACATCAAGACGCGGGACGGCCTGTACGTCGCCGCCGCGATCCGCAAGCCCAAGGGCGACGGCCCCTTCCCCGCCATCATCATGTGGCACGGCGCGCCAGGCGGGCGCGGGATGGAACAGCTGGTCGGCTGGTCGCGCGGCGAGACCGGCGGGCCGGTCTGGGAACGGTTCCTTCAGGAGGGTTATGTGGTTGTGGTCGGCGATTACCGCGGCGGGGACATGAACCTCATGTCTTCACCGTCGGCTGCCGGCCCCGTCACGTCCATCGATGACGGCCTGGCGATCATCAACTACGTCAAGGCGCTGAAGTACGTGGACGGAAACCGGCTGAGCCTGTATGGCGTGAGCCTGGGTGGGAACCTGGTCATGCATCTCGTCTCCCGCGTGCCCGTCTACCGCGCCATCGTCGGGGCGCCGGCGGCCATGTGGTTTCTCGGCATGCAGGCCGGTGCCAAGCCCGGCGCAGGCGCCGGCGCGGCCGCGGAGAGGAAGCCCGACCCGGAGATTGCCCGGAAGAACATCGAGCCCATCACCACCCCGGTGCTGATCCTGGTGGGAACGGCTGACAGCCTGCAGGGGATGGCGCGCACGCTGTACGAGTCGCTCGCGCAGGCGGGCAAGGCCGTCCGGCTCGAGGTCTACGAGCACGGCTATCACGATTTCTGCCTCGGGCCGCAGGGCCAGACGCGGAAAGACCTGCCGCGCGGCGAAGTCCTGCTCGACTCGGCGCTCGACGCGCTCGAGAAGTCGGTGCAGTTCGTGAAAGGGCAGCTGAAATAGGCGGCCGGTCTCTCTGATCGCGGCGGTCTTCCGGGCAGCGGAGCCGCCGCGCCAGCCCGCAGGGCGAATGTGTCGCCGAAACCCGAGCCGTCGCGCTCCCAGGGTGAGGTGAAACATGAGCGATCCATCGAGGCGAGACATGCTGCAGGCAACGATGGCCGGAATCGTGGCCGCGGCCCTCGGCGGCGCCGATCGCCTTGCCGGCCAGGCCGCGCGGCCGAACCTCCTGTGGCTGGTGAGCGAGGACAACAACCCCTTCCTGGGCTGCTACGGCGACACGCTGGCGCGCACGCCGAACCTCGACGCGCTCGCGAAACGCGGTCTCCTGTTCCGCCACGCGTTCAGTGCCGCACCCGTCTGCGCGCCGTCGCGTTTCGCCATCCTCACGGGCGTGCACCCGGAGAGCTGCGCGCCGGCCAACCAGATGCGCGCCCGGGCGGTTCTGCCGGCGCTCATCCGCCCGTATCCGGAGTATCTGCGCGAGGCCGGCTATTACTGCACCAACAACGCGAAGACCGACTTCAACTGCGATGCGGAGGCGGCGAAGATCTTCGACGAGAGCAGCCGGACGGCGCACTACAAGAACCGGCCCGCGGGCAGGCCGTTTTTCGCCATCTTCAACCACGAAAGCTCGCACGAGTCCGTCCTGATCGGCGGGACGTCGCAGGCAGGCCCTGTGAAACCGGCCGACGTGCGCGTGCCCGCCTACCTGCCCGACACGCCGGACATCCGCGAGGAGCGCGCCAGGTACTACAACGCCATCACCGTCATGGACGCGCAGATTGGCGCGAAGCTGAAGGAACTCGAAGACTCCGGGCTTGCCGACGACACCATCGTCTTCTACTACTCGGATAACGGCGGCGTGCTGCCGCGCAGCAAGCGCTACTGTTACGACGACGGGCTGCACTGCGCGTTGATTGTCGCAATCCCGCCGAAGTGGCAGCACCTCTCCCCGGCGAAGATGGGAACGGAGATCGCAACGCCCGTCAGCTTCGTTGACCTCGCGCCAACGCTGCTGTCGATCATCGGCACACCCATCCCGTCGCACATGCAGGGCACGGCGTTCCTTGGCCCGCAGGCGAAATCGCGCGGCGGGTACGCCTTCGGCATGCGGAATCGCATGGACGAGCGGTACGACTTCGTCCGTGCGGCGACGGATGGGCGCTATCACTACATCCGGAACTACACGCCGCATCGCCTCTTCCAGCACGGCGCCTACGAATGGCAGCTGAAGGGGTATCAGAGCTGGGAGCGGGAGTGGCGGGCCGGGCGTCTGAGCGAAGTGCAGGCGCGCTTCTTCGGGGGTCCGCGGCCGTTTGAGGAGCTGTACGACCTCCAGGCCGACCGGGACGAGGTCCGTAATCTCGCCGAGGTAGCCGGTTACGCAGGGCGCCTGCAGGCGATGCGCAAGGCGCTCGACGATCACATGCTGGCGGTGAACGACAATGGGTTCATCCCGGAGGGGCTGCCGCAGGAAGGGTACCTGCCCAGCCGCGATCAGGCCGCGTACCCCCTCCGGAAGCTGCTGGATCTGGGCGCGAAGGCCGCGTCGCGCAATGAGAAGTGCCTTGCCGAGTTTACCGCGCTTCTTGGCGACGCGAACCCCGTCGTCCGATACTGGGCCGCGCAGGGGCTGCTGATGCTCGGCACCCGGAGCGCGCCGGCGAAGGACAGGCTGGCGGCGATGATGAAGGGCGACGCCGTCCCGCAGAACAGGGTGGTGGCGGCTGAAGCCCTTGCCACAGTCGGGCCGTCGCCGGAGGCCGTGTCGGTGCTCGCCGGCATCGTGGACGGGACGGACCCGTGGCCGGTCAAGCTGCAGGCCCTGAACTCGCTGACCTTCGTTGGCGAGCAGGCGAAGGCCGCGCTCCCCAGCATCAAGGCCGCTGCGGCCGGCAGCCAGGAGTATCTGCGAAACGCGGCGCGCTACCTGGAAGCGGTGCTCGAAGGGCGCTACGAGCCGTCGTACCCGGTGTTTCCGACAGGGCCATCAAGAGGTTGAGAACATGTGTGCCGAGATCTCCAGGCGATCGCTCGTTCAGACCGGGCTGGCCGCTGTGGGGCTGGCGGGCGCACCGGCAATCCTCCGAGGGGCCAATCGCAAGCGGAACGCCCTCTTCATCCACTCCGACGACCTCTGCAACCGGCTCGGCTGTTACGGGTACCCGGTCAAGTCGCCACACATCGATCGGCTGGCGCAGTCGGGGGTGCGGTTCGATCGGGCCTACTGCCAGTACTCACTCTGCGGCCCGTCGCGCGCATCGGTCATGACGGGGCTGGCGCCGGACACGACCAGGGTCTGGGACCTGCAGACCAGCATCCGGAAGACCATCCCGGACGTGGTGACGATGCCTCAGGCCTTCAAGGCGAACGGCTACTTCGCCGGCCGGTCGGGCAAGATCTATCACTACAACAACCCCAGCGAGATCGGCACGCCGGGATTCGACGACCCCGCGAGCTGGGACGAGACGCACAATCCCGCCGGCGCCGACCGCATGAACGACGAGGCGCTCGTCACCTGGATCGTGCAACCCGCTGCGCGCGGCGCAGGGGCCGGCCGCGCGGGGACAGGGGTCCGCATCTCGCAGGACGGCGTGACGCCCATTCTCCCTCTGAGTCAGAACGGCGACCTCGGGGTGGCGATGGCCTACCACCGGTCGGCCTTTCCCGATCGGCACCACACCGACTCCCTCGTTGCGGACGAGGCCATCGACATGATGGAGAAGCACCGCAACGACCCGTGGTTCATCGGCGCCGGCTTCTTCAAGCCGCACGTGCCCTGGATCGTGCCATCCCAGTACTTCGACCTGTACAGGCTCGAAGACATAGACGTTCCCCGTTACGATCCGAACGAGAAGAGCGGAGCGCCGAACCGGCCCCGTCGCGTGCAGGTCCTGACCGACGAGCAACACCGCGAGGCGATCAGGGCCTACTACGCGAGCACGTCGTTCATGGACGCGCAGGTCGGGCGTCTGCTCGACGCGCTCACACGCCTCGGGATGGCCGAGCACACGGTCGTCGTCTTCTGGGGCGACAACGGGTTCCAGCTGGGCGAACACGGTCTCTGGCAGAAGAACACGCTGTTCGAGCCCTCGGCCCGCGTGCCGCTGATCTGGGCTGGCGCGGGAACCAGGGCTCTCGGCAGAGCGTGCGGGAGGACCGTCGAGAGCCTGGACATCTACCCGACGCTCGTGGAGCTGTGCGGTCTGCGGAAGGCGCCAGCCAACCTGCAGGGACGAAGCCTCGCGCCGCTGCTTGCCAACCCGGCGGCGGCGTGGGATCGCCCCGCCATCACCCAGTGGCAGCACGGGAAGAGCGGCGGATACTCGATGCGCACGGAGCGTTATCGTTACACGCTCTGGATGGATGCCACCGGCGGCGAGGAGCTGTACGACTACGAGGCCGATCCGCGGGAGGAGCGGAACCTCGCCGACGAGGGCGCCGTGGCGGAGGTGAAGGCCGGACTCCGGGCAAGGCTCGAGCAGATCATCGGCAGCCGCGGGCTGGCGGGGCCCGTGGCAGGATGACGAACCGGAGCAGGACCTGGGAGGTGGCGGCGGGGACCTCCCCCGCCTGACCTCAGTCGCTCAGTCTGACGTTCTCGCCCCTTGGCCCCTTCGGTCCCTGGCTCCGCTCGAAGGTGACGGCCTGTCCCTCACGAAGCGCGTCGAACGAGACGCCGGAACACGCGGACTGGTGGAAGAAGTACTCGTTGTTGTCGCTGGCCAAGATGAACCCGAAGCCCTTGTCGCTCACCAGCCGCTTGATGGTGCCTGTCATGGTTGCCATGTTGTCTCCTGACTCGCGTGGCCTGTGGGAGGATCGGCTCCCGGCGCGGGCACCTGCCGCGCGGCTCGGGAGCCGCCTCCGATTTACCGATCCCGACCGGCGACGCGGAACGGGCGTCGCTCGGCAGCGCGCCGTGGGGCGCGCGCCCGCCGCTACCAGCGGGGTTCCGACCGCCGCCGGCTGCCGCCGCCGCCGAATCCGCCCGACCGTTCCGGCTTCGGACGCGCTTCGTTCACCGTCAAATTGCGCCCGCCGAGCGAGTAGTTATTGTACGCGCTGATGGCCTTCGTGGCGTCCTCGTCCGAGCCCATCTCGACGAACGCGAACCCGCGCGCCCGCCCGGTTGCCATGTCGCGCATGACGTTGACGGACTCGACCGTCCCCGCGCCTGCAAACAGCTGCTGCAGGTCCGCTTCGCCCACGTCGTACGGCAGGTTTCCTACGTAGAGTTTCCGACCCATGTCTGTTGCTCCTCCCGCCTCGGCGGGATGTGATGGCGGACCGTCAGCGTCCGTTCATCGTCTGAGTCGCCTGGGAATCCGTCATTGGACACCGTGGCGGGATGGAAAGATTCTGCCTGGCCGATGCCGTGTGCGGGAGGAAGCGAGATGATAGGCTCGATTCAACGCTGACGCGGACAAATGGAGTGCTTCTGTCCAACCTGACGACAATAGTATAGCACGCCAGGCGAGCTGGCGGCCGAAGCACCGCCGAAGCACGGCCGACGCATGGGGCGTCCGCGCACCCAAAGGGCGTATAATGTTGTTATCCCTGCTTTTCTGAGCCCTGGGCCGCCTCGGCCTGGCCCTCACCAAAGCCTTTGCGTGAGGGCAACATGCCAGTCGAGATCTCGCCGCAGGCGATCGCCCCTCGCGTTGGGCGCACGGTGAGTAGCCCCAGGCGATCAGCACCGGACCGGAGCGTGCAGTGGCGCTGAGCACGGCACACGAGGATCGCGGCGCCGGCGATGCCGGGTTCGCGCCGTATCGCCATCTGGCGGTGCACGTGCTCGCTCTCGCGCTGCGGGATCTGTCGAACCCCACCGCCTCGCCTGGTGACCGCGAAAGCGCGCGCCGGTTCCTGACCGGCTCTCCGATGCTCCTGCACTGGTGTCGAGTGGCCGCGCTCGATCCCTGCCGGGTAGTCGGCTACATGGTGAGGCCGGCGCAGGAGTGAGCGCGAGGGAACACGCGGTCAGGCGAAGCCGAAGATCAGCGGGAAGACGATGGCGACCACTGCCGCCCAGGCCGCGAAGATGTACAGGTAGAACGTCTGCCATTCGCCCAGGCGTGAGAACGGGAGGCGGCCCCGGAGGAATCCGGCGTAGATGACGGCCGCGCCGGCTAGGTTGGCCAGCAGGACGATGTTCTCTCCGAGAGCGGCGACGCGGTTGGGGGTGAATCCGAAACTGGAGATGCGGGTTCCGATGGCCCAGAGCGCAAGAACATCCACGACGAGCGCGGCTCCGATCAGCGTCAACTGGATGCAGTCGAAAAGGCCGGGCGGCTCCTGAGCGTCGCGGGCCGAGATCGAATAGAGGAGCAGGCCGAAGACGACGACCAGCAGGAGGTCGAAAGCGATGAGGACCTCCCGCTCCGCGTCGATGCGCCGGCCCGTCCCCACCATCGTCGTGATGAAGACGATAAGCAGGAGCGCGAAGAGCGGGGTGAAGACCCGGGTCAGGACGGGCGCCATGTTCTCGATCACGCTCTTCTTCGCTTCCACGAGCCAGCTGGCAACCACGGCAGCGCCGACGGCGCCGCACGGCAGGATCCAGTTCTCCAGGTACGGCTCCATCTTGACGCCGATGGCCTCGAAGATCGCGACGGACATGGCCATGAGCACGCCCCCGCCCAGGCCGATCAAGACGTAGTAGATGAACAGCTCGCCGGTAAAGCGGATGAAGTCCATCCGCCTCTCGCTCCCCCGCCATCGTCCGCCGACGTAGGCGATGCCGACGGCCAGCCACAGAGCAATGGGCAGGTGGAGAGCTGCCAGGACGAGGGTGTGGGGGACCTTGTCCCCCACGGGAGTTGGGAACGGGTAGGCATTCACCAGAACCACTGCCGCAGCAAAGACCGCACCCACCAGAAGCCTTCCCGAGCGCGGGAGCGGCCGGTCCCACGCAAAGTACGCGGCGATGAACGGAAGCGCGAAGAAGCTGGCGTTGAGCAGATAGAACGCCTCGTGGCCGTCGAAGCCGATCCCGAACAGCGCGGGCACCTTGATTGCCATGGCCGCCGCCACGGCCAACCCGAGAGCGACCAGCATCTTCTTGGGCCAGCCGGTCGCAGGCGACTCGGCACTGCCTGCGCCTTCGTCGCCGGACAGGACGAGCTGCTTCCAGAGGCGGTCCGAGTGCTCGCGGGCGAACTCCCGTGTCAGGGCGTCGATGGCGCCCATCCGCTTGACGGCCACCAGGAAGGCTTCGTCATTCGAGAGGCCGTCCGCGCCGAGCGAGGCGATCTGCTCGCGGAGGTGATCTTCCAGCTCGGAGGCGTCCTGGCGCGTGATCGTCGGGCTCTTGCGCAGGTGGGCGCGCCACGCCTCGATCTGTTTCTCGAGCGGGTCGGCCGCCGGGTTGTCTGTGCGCTTCTGGTCCATGTTTTCAGCTCCGCTCCCAGATCTTGCCGAGCGTTCGATCCACCGTCTCCCATTGGCGGCGCTCGTCGGCCAGCTGGCCGCGCCCCGCATCGGTGATCCGGTAGTACTTCCGCTGCCTTCCCGACTCTGCCTTCGTCCATCGGGATTCGATGAGGCCGGAGCGCTCCAGTCGATGGAGCACCGGATAAAGCATGCCGTCGGTCCACTCCAGCTCGCCCCCGGACAGTTCACGGACCCGTTTCAGGATGGCGTAGCCGTAGCTGTCTCCCTCTGCCAGGATGGCGAGCACGAGGGCCGTCGACGAAGCCGCGACGAGGTCTTTGTTGATGCTCACCGGAGCGGCAGCCTCCGCCGCAGATCGGGTTCGCCGCCGAGATGGGAGGAGAAGTCCTCTACGGGGTTACGGGGGCGCGGCCTCCGATGCATAGGTCTAGTATGCATAGCACTGTGATGCATGTCAAGTGTGGCCGGGATTCTAATGCAACTGGTCGTGCCGATCGGGCCTGGATGGAGGGCTCCGGGATCAGTCTCCGTGCACGCCCTTCCTCCTGTCCGCCTCGACCCCGTGCCGCTTGAGCATGCGCCACAACGTCACCGTGCTTACGCCCAGGGCCTTCGCGGCCCGCGTGCGGTTCCCACCGAAGCGCCGGAGGGCCTCCCGCGTCAGCACCCGCTCGTTCGCCTGGAGATCCAGATCGGAACGCGTCGTGGCGGCCGGCCCGGCGCCGCTCGTGATCTCGTGCGGCAGATCCTCCATCTTCAGCGCCGTCGTCCGCGCCAGGATGACCGCCCGCTCGATGGCGTGCTCCAGTTCCCGCACGTTGCCGGGCCAGCCGTAGTTGACCAGCGCCGTCATCGCCCGGGGCGTGATCGTTCTTACGCTCTTCTTCAGGCGCTCGCTCGAGCGGCGCAGGAACTCATGCACCAGCGGCGGGATTTCCTCCTGCCGGTCGCGGAGCGGGGGCAGATCGATGACGAACGCCGCGAGGCGGAAGTAGAGATCCTCGCGAAACGTGCCGTCGGCGACGCGTCCTCGCAGGTCCCGGTTGGTCGCGGCGATGACGCGGGGCCGAACCTTGATGGCCCGCTCGCCGCCGACCCGGCGGATCTCGCCTTCCTGCAGCGCGCGCAGGAGCTTGGCCTGGAGCGCGGGCGCGATGTCCCCGATCTCGTCGAGGAAGAGGGTCCCGGCGGCCGCGACCTCGAACAGGCCCGGCTTGTCCCGCACGGCGCCCGTAAACGCCCCGCGGACATGGCCGAAGAGCTCGGACTCCAGGAGCGTCTCGGTGAGCGCCGCGCAGTTCACCGAGACCAGCGGTCCTTCGGACCTGGCGCTGTGCCCGTGTATCAGCCGGACAACGAACTCCTTGCCCGTGCCGCTCTCGCCGGTGACGAGCACCGTCGTATCGAGCGGCGCCACCCGGGACGCCAACTCGACGACCGCGCGCATCGCCCGACTTCGGACCACGACCCGCTGGCGCTCGATGTCGGCCGCGATTCGCCGCCGGAGGACGTCCATCTCGTGTTCGCGCTGCACGAGCGCCTGCTCCCGGGCTGCCAGTCCCTGCCGCTGGCGGCGCGCGGCGATACGAAGGCGCTCCACCTCGGCCCCGAGGTCCGCGCCCTGGTAGTCGAACCGCAGCGCAGCCAGCTCGCCTTCCCACCCGGCCGCATGGCGCCCCGCCAGCGCGCAGCGCCGGTGCCCCTGGCCGATGCACTGGCGCTCCTGAAAGTAGATCTCGCGCCCGAGAGCCGCGCTCGCGTAGCCGCTGACGTACCCGACGAGGCTCCAGCACACCGGCCGCTCGCTCCTGCCGTAGTGCTCGAGGTGCTGCTCCGCCTCGTAGGAATGCAGCCACGTCAGCTCCGCGTCGAAGGCGCCGCTGGCCACGTCGAACGCAAGCCGGTCGAGCCTGGCCTTCACGATGCCCTCGAGCGTGTGGATGGTCGCCACGGCCCTGACGTACTCCAGCGGGTCCTCCCACGTAAACTGGTCGCGAAGGTTGATCGCGTCGTGGTAGCCGTCTGCGAATCCGAAGCGGAGCAGGAGCCGTCGGGCGCTGTCGGCGCCGAGGGTCTGGACCAACTCCTTGCGGAGCAGCCCCATCGCCGCGGCGCTCAGGATCACCACGCGCTGATCGTGCAGCCGGATGAGCCCCTCGTCTGGCTGGAAGTCGAAGACCTCGTCGAGCGCCTGCACGCGGTCGGGTTTCATGGTCACCTCGGGAAGGCGGTTCCAGCGACCATTTCATCATGAAACGGCGGCGGCGGCGACCGCAACCGATCGGCTGGCGGGAAGCGAGGGCCGGCGGGGTCCCGCCGTCGTCTCCGGGCCTCGGCGGCGCCGGTCAGGAGCGCCGAGCCGACAAGGGCCGGCTCGGCATGTCAGACTGAAACCTCGACAGCGGTCAGCCGTGACACGTAGCGGCGGTGGAATGCGTCCAGCCGGGAGACTACGTCCCGGATCTCATCGCGCGGCGGCAGGAATGTCGTGCGGAAGTGCAGCGTACCCGGCAGCTGGCCGAAGCCCGAGCCCGGGACGACGCAGATGCCGGTCTCCTCGACCAGCGCAAGGCAGTACGCCGTGTCTCGTTCGGCGGCGTACACGTCGCGCTCCTCGTCGGACATCATTCCGAGGCTCACTCCCGGCTCGGGCGGCAGCTCGAAACGGACGAAGGCGTACATCGCGCCCTGGGGAACCTCGACGAACATCCCGGGGATTCTGCTGATGCCTTCACCCAGAATCCTGGCCTTTTCCCTCAGGTCGTCCAGAATGGCGTCCCTCTCGCGCACGAACTGCGCGTAGCTCTCATCTGCCGGCCGCGGCGGCGCCACCATCGCGTACGTCGCGAGCTGGCCGGGGACGTTGGCGCAGAGGCTGATCGACTGCAGCTTGACGAACTGCGCCAGCACATCGTCCGGCACGTTGCGCAGCTCGAGGTAGCCTCCCCGGTGTCCGCACTCGCCCAGGAACCCCTTCGAGATCGAGTGCAGGCTGAAAAGCGGGGTGGTCGTGTCGCCGAGCGCGTGCATCACCTTGGCGAAGGAGTGGAACACGCGCCCCGGCTCGTAGACATTCTCCTGGTAGACCTCGTCGGCGATGATGGCCAGCCCGTGGCGCCGCGCGAAGCCGATAATCATCGCGATGTTGTCTTCCGAGAGGACGGCGCCGGTCGGGTTGCCGGGGTTGATGACGACGATGCCAACGGCGTGGGTGCCAATCGCGCAGGCTGCCTCGAGGCTCTCCGAGAGGATCGCCTCGCCGAGCTGCCACGCGTGCCGCTCGTCGAGGTCGTAGCCGATCCGCCGGCCGCCGTACAGGGTGAGGCTCGCGCTGTACAGCGGGTACTGCGGGATCGGGATCATGAAGCCGTCCTCGGGCGACCGCAGGAGCGCGGTGAGGACGGCCTGCGCGGCCTTGCTCGCGCCGTCGGTCAGGATGATCCGCCGCGCGTCCGCCGGAATGCCGTCGCGGCGGGCAATAAACTCAGCGACCGCCTGGCGAATGAACGGGATGCCGGCGCTCTGCGTGTACGCGCCGGTGCCGGACGGGTGCTCCAGGAGCACCCGCCGGGCCCGCTCGACGACGTCCTTGGGAAAGCGCGCGCGGGTTGCGCCGTTCTCCATCAGCTCCGGGTATTCCACAAGGCAGAGCAGCTGCCGGAGGTACGTCAGCGGCCGTTGGCCGAGCGCCTGGGGGTTGCCGATGTTGCAGTAGACGATCTTCCGGCCCGCCGCTTCCAGCTCCTGCGCCCGTTCCACGATGGGCCCGCGCACCGCGTACTCGGCGCGGAGCAGCTTCTCGCTCAGTTGGGCTGTTGAGAGCATCACGCGACGGCCTCCTCAACGTGGGCGCTGACCGGCAGGCTCTCGACGAGCTCGGTGACGGTGGCCTTCGCGTCGCCCAGCAGCATCAGGGTTGTCGGCTGGTCGTACAGCGGATTGGCCACACCCGAGTAGCCAGGGCGCGCGTCGAGGTTGCAGACCAGCACATGCTGGGCCTCGTGCGCGTTCAGGATGGGCATGCCTGAGATGGGCGTATCAGCCACCGTGATGGCCGCCGGGTTGACGACGTCGCACGCCCCGATGATGAGGACCGCATCCGTCGTCGGGAACGACCCGTTGATGTCGTCCATCTCCCGGAGTTTCTCGTAGTCGACGTCGGCTTCGGCCAGCAGGACGTTCATGTGCCCGGGCATCCGCCCCGCGACCGGGTGGATGGCGAAGGCCACCGTCTTGCCGAGTTGCTCCAGGCGTCTCGCGAGGGAGGCCACCTGCGCTTGCGCCTGCGCCAGCGCCATGCCGTAGCCCGGGATGATGATGACGGTGCGGGCCGTGCGCAGCACCGATTTCGCCTCGCGCATGGCTTCGTCGCGGGTCCTGGCGACATGCGGCACGGTTGGGACCGCCACCGGCGCGGCATCCGCCGGGCGGGCCGATACCGCGTACTTCCCGCCCGACAGCACCTTGACGAAGCTGCGATTCATCGCCTTGCACATGACCGCCGTCAGGATCGACCCCGAGGCGGCCACCGTGGCGCCGCAGGCAATCAGCAGCCTGTTCTGGATGACGATGCCGCAGAACGCGGCCGCCAGGCCGGCCGTCGCGTTGAGGAACGAGATGAGGACCGGCATGTCCGCGCCGCCAATGCGGATCGCGAACACCAGCCCGAGCAAAACCGACGCAACGAGCGCCCCCACGAGCGCCAGCGCAAGCGGGGCGCCCGCGGTAAAGGCGGCGAACACGCAGAGCCCGATGATCGCCGCGAGCAGGCCCAGCAGGATGAGGTTGTGCCGGGGCAGGACGACGGGCGTCTGCTTCAGCTTCGCCGCGAGCTTTCCGCTCGCCAGCATGCTGCCGCTGAAGGTGGCCGCCCCGATCACGAGCCCCAGCAGCCCTGATGCCTCTCCGACGGGGGAGAGCGGCGCAGCCCCCCGCGTCAGCTCCACGTACGCAATGGCGCACGCGGCCACGCCGCCCATCCCGTGCTGGAACGCCACCATCGCGGGGATCTGGATCATGGTGACCCGCGCGGCGATGAGCGCCCCGATCCCGCCGCCGACGACCAGCACCACGACCAGCAGCACCGGATCGACGATGGCGTTGCGGTACAGCACCAGCGCCATGGCGAGAACGAGCGCAAGCGCGGCCGTCCCGTTGCCGCGGCGCGCGCCGCGAGGCGTGCGGAATTGCGCGATGCCCAGGACGAGCAGGCCGATGATCGAGAGATCAACCAGCAGATTGACCCAGCTAGACATGTTCGACTCCAAGTAGCGTGCCGTCGCGCCGATGAAGCTCCTCGGACCTCATGACCGGCGGGTGGCGCCGTCGGGCGGCGGCGCCCCCTCGTGTGTCTTGAACAGCCCGGTCATCCGGTCCGTTATCACGAAGCCGCCGACCAGGTTGAACCCCGCGGTGGCCAGCGCGATCGCGCCGATCGCCTTCTCGGCAGGGCTCATCGCCACCGAAAACAACAGGACGGCGCCGAGGATCGTCACCGCCGATATGGCGTTGGTCATCGACATCAGCGGCGTGTGCAAAAGCGGGGGCACGCGCGAGATGAGGGCATAACCAACGCCAAACGACAGGATGAACACCAGCAGCATCAGTGCGAGATCGACCATGGTGAGCACTCCTCCGGCCTCGTGCGCGCCCTACGCCCCCCCCATCGCTGCCAGGGCCGGCGCGAACAGGATCTTTCCGCCCGTCGTCACCAGTGACGCCCGCACGATGTCATCCGAGAGATCGGGCGCGCCAGGCACCTGCTTGAACAGGTTGTCGACGTAATGGAACATGTTGTTGGCGTACAGCCAGGTGGCGTGCTGCGCCATGCGCCCGGGGATGTTCTGGAGCCCGCAGATGCGCACGTCGTGCACGACGATTTCCTGGCCGGCCTGCGTCAGCTCGCAGTTCCCCCCCTGGTCGATCGACACGTCCACGATGACGGAGCCGGGCTTCATCCGGTTCACGGCGGCACGTGTCACGATGATCGGAGCCAGCGAACCCGGCACCAGCGCCGAGAGGACGACGGCGTCGGATTCCGCCACCAGGTCCTGGATCGCCTCCTGCTCCTTCTTCAGCCACTCGGCCGGCAGCAGCTTCGCGTAGCCGCCGGGAGCGATCGCAAGGTCCTGCGGCACGTCGAAGCCGGCCACCTTCGCCCCGAGGCTCCCAGCCTCGGTACGCGCCGCCTCCCGGATGTCCCACGCCTTGACGACCGCGCCGAGGCGCCGGGCCGTGGCGACCGCCTGGAGCCCGACGACCCCGGTGCCGACGACCAGGACGTTCGCCGGCTTGATGGCGCCGATGGCCGTGCCCATCATCGGCATGAAGCGGGGGAGGTGCTCGGCGGCGCTCAGGACCGCCCGGTACCCCGTGACCGTGCTCATCGACGTCAGCGCGTCCATGCGCTGCGCGCGCGACGTTCTCGGGATGCCGTCCATGGTGAACGACGTGATGCTGCAGTCGCGGAGCTTCCGCACCATGTCGTGGCTGTCGGGCGCCGCCGGATGGAGGAACGTCACGAGGGTGCAGCCCTTCGGCATCATGTCCACCTCGTGTTTGCCCGCCGCTTCGTTGAAGATCGGCTGCTTGACCTTCAGGATGACATCGGCCTCGGCAAAGAGGCGCTCAACGTCCTTCTCGATCCGGGCTCCCGCCTTCTCGTACTCGCTGTCGGGGATGAAGATGCCCTCTCCGGCCCCCGCCTGGACGACCACCTCGAAACCCTTCGCGCGCAGCTTGGCGACCGTTTCCGGGATCGCGGCTACCCGCTTCTCGGCGTGCAAGATCTCCTTCGGAACGACGATTCTCATGGCGGCTCACTCCTTGTTCCATGGCAATACGGTGTCAGCGGCCCGCATGGCCGCACGTCACGCAGCTTCCTTTGTGTTCGACGTGTCGATGCCCACCAGGCCTCGCGTGATCTGACCCAGGGCGTTCGAGAAGTCGGCCGCGCTGTCAAACGCCCACTCGCGCTGCCAGATCCGGTGCGTGGTCGCCCGGCCTTCGTCATCGAGCAGCCTGGCCCCGAGCACCCAGGGGCTGAAGTACACGAGGTGCCGACAATTCGTGGCTCCCGGCGGCAGGCTCGACGTGTCGTGGAGGTGCTGGAGGCCCAGGCGGGCCGGCACACCGCCCGACGCTCGCAGGTACCATTCCGGGTTGGGCGTCCCTTCCGCCGGCTCTCCGTCCACCCAGTCGAGCGTCACGAGCACGGCGGAGCCGTCGTTCCAGAGAGGCAGGACGCAGTGCGCCTGCACGAGCTTGCCGTCGACGACACCGGACACTGCGGTTGCGATTGCGGCGAGCGGCGTCTTGGTAAGAGCCTGGGTGGCAGCGGAGATCGGCAGTTCGTCGTACGCCGTCACGGGGACCACCCCCTGCTTCCCGTAGACTGGGAGCTTGACGATGTTGGGAAAGTCGCCGGTCGCCGCCTTCTCGGTGACCGAACCGGAGAAGGCGCCGATGATGAACCTCTTCGTCCCCTCGGGCGGGATCTCGACGTGAACCGGTGCGCTCGCCCAGACGGGGAAGTCGCACGGAATCAACTCGGCAAACTCCGCCTGGACCGCCACGTCGCGCGCCTTGATGAGCAGCTTCGTTGAGTCGGCGCTGCTCGACCGCACTTTTGCCTGGATGGGTTTCGTGAGCATGGACGCAAAACCTCTCGTGGCACGCATCAGGACTGCCGGCCGATGACGGGTGCCTTCCGTCAGCGGTCTCGTGCACGCGCTCGCAGGGGCCGGAGGACTCGCGAGTGCCGCGCCCGCCTCAGCAGGCGGCGCGTGCAGCGCTCCGTCCTTCGCTTCTCACGATAGCCGCGCGGCAGTGCGCGCGGTATCGGGCAGGGCCGGATTGTGGGGTTCCCGCGGCCTGAATGACGCTTCCGTGCAGGAGGGTGCCGCGCTCGGGCGTGGCGGGCGGACGAGCGCGGAGAGCAGAAGGGGCCGGCGTGGATGGATGAGCGGGGTCAGGAAAAACCCTAGGCCGCTCGACTATGCGGCCTTTCCCGGCCCCGGCTCGAGCGAGGTGATCCCCTCGCGGACCGCGAACTTCGTGAGCTCGGCGACGCTGTGCAGTTCGAGCTTGAGCATCAGGCTCTTGCGGTGCGTCTCGACCGTCTTGCGGCTGATGTGGAGCCGCTCGGCGATGTCGGGCGTCGCGTGCCCCTCGGCCATCAGCTGCAGGACCTCGCGCTCCCGCTCCGAGAGCCTCGCTGCCAGCGAGCCGGGCGCGGGGGTGAGCCGCTGCACGTAGTCGTCCACGACCACCCCGACGATGTCCGGGCTCAGGTACCGCCCGCCCCCGGCGACGATGCGGACCGCCGCAGCGAGCTCGCTGAAGGCGCAGTCCTTCAGCACGAAGCCGGCGGCGCCCGCCGACAGCATGCCTGAGACGTACTGCCGGTCGGAGTGCATCGAGACGGCGAGCACCTTGACGTGCGGGAGTTCGGAGCGGATCTGGCGCGTGGCCTCTATGCCGTTGAGCTCCGGCATGCCGATGTCCATGATCACGATGTCGGGCGACAGCTCGCGCGCCAGGCGGACGGCCGTCCGGCCGTTGTTCGCCTCGCCCACGATCTCCATTCCGGGCTCGGCGCCGAAGAGCGTCCGGAGGCCCTCGCAGAACAGCTTGTGGTTGTCGGCGAGCAGGATCCTCATCAATGTGTCCTCAGTCGGCTCGCTTCGGCCCCAGGCACCGTGAGCCGGATCCGCGTTCCCTTCCCGGGGGCCGAGTCGATGTTGACGCTGCCGCCGAGGTGGCAGATCCGTTCCCGGATGCTGAACAGCCCGAACCCGCTGGCTGCGGACGGGTGGTGGCTGCGGGATTCCACGTCGAAGCCGATCCCGTCGTCCTCGAGGATCGCGCACACCTCGTTCGGGCCGTGCGGCATCAACCGAACCGTCGCGCGCGACGCCTGCGCGTGCTTCACCGTGTTGATCAGGGCCTCCTGGATCGACCGGAACAGCACCACCCGCACGCCCTCGGACAGCTCGACGAGGTCCGGGACGCCGTGCACGTCGACCGGCAGGCCGAACTGCCGCGTGATGTGCTCGCCAAGCCAGGCGACGGCCGGCTCGAGGCCCAGCTCGTAGAGAATAGGCGGGCTGATGTCGAAGGTCAGCGAACGCGTGTCGTTGACGATCTCCTTGATGAGCGCCGACACGTCGTCGAGCCGGGTGTGGTACTCGTCCGGCAGCAGGTGTCTCAGCGTCTCGAGCTTCAGCTTGGCGACGGCGAGGCCCTGGCCGATGCGATCGTGCAGATTGACGGCAAGGCGGCGGCGCTCGCGTTCCTCGGCCAGCGCCAGCTCGGCGGCCAACGATCGGAGGTGGTCCTGGTAGGTCGAGAGCTGGTTCTGGGCTTCCTTCAGGGCGACGATCTCGGCGAGCCGGTCGGCAACCGTCGTCAGCAGGGCCTGCTCTTCCGGCAGGAACTCCGGCTCCTGTCCCTCAGCCAGCTTGTCGGTGTACCCCAACTCGAGGACCCCCACGTGCCGGGAGTCCACGATAATCTCGGCCTGCTGGCGCCACTTGGGCTCCCGGAACCCGCGTGTCTCGTAGCGCCGGCTCTTGAGCGCGATCGAGGCGCAGGCCAGGTCGGGGAACTGGCAGGCCGACGGCAGGACGTTGACGACCTCCTGGAGGATCTCGCCGAGATCCGCGCGACGCCCCTTCAGCATCCGCGAGATGGAGTGCAGGCACTTCAGCTCCTTCACCCGCTCGGCCAACGCGTCCGAGCGCGCGCGGAGCGTGTCGCCGCCGCGGTCCGCGGAGGGTTCTTTGGGGTTCGTCGTCGGTCTCGCGGTGAGCGTGGTCATCCGCAATCCTCAGGGAACTGCCGGGCCGGCATCATGCCTGCGCCGCGTGCACCGCGCGGGGCGCGCCTGCCTTGGGCGGATCGCCCGCGCACGTGCGAAGAAACGTCAGGCTGTCGGCTGCGGGGCCGAGAAGCGCCCTGGCTTCCTTCCACAGGCGCCGCCCTTCGGCGTGCGGGCACTCGTCCGAGCAGGCGGACGGGCCCAGCCGTCGCACAAACCGCTGGTGCATCACCATCTCGTCGTGCCACCGCTGCAGCCTCTCCACCAGATGCCGCTGCTGCTCGCGGCCCGTCTGAGCAAGCATAGCGTACGGGTTCACGATTCCCTCCAGTCGCGAGCGACGGCGAGCGCCACCCACCCGTCGCGCGCGCGCTGGGCGGCGAGCGCCCGCTCGATTTCTCCGCCTACGAGGGAGGACGCGCGGGCCAGCACGCCGCCGACCAACTGGAACACATCGTCGCCGTACGCCCGCGCGAGCACGCGCCCCGACGTCCCGTCGTCGTGGACGACGGTGACGGCGATGCCGCAGCGGTACTGGTGCGCGGAGGCGGAGGGGCGCTCGGTGAGGCGCACCCGCACGGCCCCTACGCGCTCGCCGTAGCGAGCGAGTTCGAACAGCGCCCGCCGCTCGGCGTGTAGCCGGACGGCCGGACGGGCGGCCACGGCTGTTCCCTGAATGTCCAGTCGCATGATCAGCCTCGTCGTAAATCGATCACAGACGGCAGCCGCCGGCAGACCTCCCGGCGGACGGACGGGCGCGCCGACCCGGGGCGGCGCCCTGCGCTCCACTATCCGCAAGGTCGAGGCCAGCCTTCCGGATCGGCTGACGCCGCTTACGTGCTGTGCCCCAGGCACTTACGGCGATCGTGGCAAACGCAGCTCATCATCGAGTTATTTCACTTCGAAATACTCATTTCTTTGTGAAATGAGCAGGTCGGCTCTTGCGACCGCGCCCCTGCGCCCGGCACCCATCCGATCCGCGGGCCGCCGGCCTCCACCGCCCGCACGTCGACGAGCGCAGGGCTGCGCGCCGGATGTGCGGCTTGACCGGCAGATCGAGACACGTCGGCGCGCCGAGTGTCTTCGGCAACGGGCCCGCTTGGAGCGACTTGGGCAGCCACGCGAGGCGCGCCGGACGCCACGGCACGTTTCTTTCAACTGCAGGTCTGCACGTACCATGCGCCTGGAGACACGGGAACTCGGGATCGAGCTGCGACGGGAGGGTCGCGCGTACCTCGAATACACGGTGTTCGCGGCGTTGCGCCAGTTCCTGCCGCAGATCGGCCTCGTCAACATCTGCCTCCGCAACACCGGAAGAGACTCGGCGGCGGTGACGTGCGTCATGGCGGCGCACCTGCTGCCGTCGGGCAGAGCGGTCGTCGTCTGCCGCGCAAACCACCCGTACGCGGCCATCGAACGGGCGGCCGCGGCCCTGCAGCGCGAGATCCAGTGCGGGGCACGAACCTGGGGGGACGCCTGCAGCACGGCAGCACCATTTCAGAATGAAATGCTCGAACGCCGACAGGCGCGCGATCGCGGCGCCGGCGGCCGGCGATGACCCACCTGAGCGTCGTTCAGCAACAACCGCAAGAGAGCGGGCAGCCGTCCGCCCGGCCACGAGCATCTGCCCGGCCATCATCGGTACCCTGGCGACGGCCTTCGTGCTACTGTATTCGGTCGACAGGCCGAGGACGGCCCGAGTCGAGTCGGATCTGAGTAGGACTTGCCGGCGCCTCCACGTCGATTGAGGACGGACGCTCGCGCCGCACCGGCTCAGGTGCGGAGGCCAGCCGGTCGGCCTTGCGATGAGACGGACGGACATTCAAGAGAGGGTGCGACCATGAGACGAGCAGTGTGTGTCGCTGTGTTCACGGCCCTGCTGGCGTGCGGCACCAGTTGGGCGCAAATGGGGAAGACGCCCGTGCTACCCGCCTCCGCGGCGGGGACCGTGCATCCTTCCGCCTACAACTTCCCCACTGCCCAGTATCCACGGATCGAAGCCGACAACCGGGTCACGTTCCAGTTCAGGGCTCCCGATGCTCAGAAGGTGCAGGTGTCCATCGCAAATACGCCGTTGGACATGGTCAAGGGCGAGAACGGCATCTGGACGCTCACGACCGCGGAGCCTCAGGACCTCGGCTACCACAACTACTGGATGATTGTCGACGGCGCCATCGTGCTGGATCCCGGCACCGACGCCTTCATCGGCTACAGCCACATGTGCAATGCCTTCGAAGTCCCCGATCCGGAGGGCGGCTTCTACGAATTGAAAGACGTTCCGCACGGCAACGTCCTGATCAAGAACTACTACGCCAAATCGATCAATGCCTGGCGCCGCATCTTCGTCTACACGCCGCCGGATTACGAGAAGAGCCCGAGCAAGCGGTACCCGGTGCTCTACCTCCAGCATGGCGGCGGCGAGGATGAGCGGGTCTGGATCGAAATGGGCCGGACCAACCTGATTCTCGACAACCTGCTCGCGGAAGGCAGGATCACCCCCTTCATCGTGGTCATGGAAACCAGCGCCGTGGGCGGTCCCGGCCCAGGCGCCGGTCGAGGCGCGGCGCCCGGCGCTCCCGCCGGTCCTCCGGCCGGTCCCCCCGCCGGCGCTCCTGCTGGCGCGGGCGCACCCGGCGCAGGCGCACCTGCCGCTGCGCGGGGCGCGATGTTCGGCATGGGCGGGCCCGGCGGCGGCGCGTACGGGCAAATGATGGTCAAAGACCTGATTCCCTGGGTCGACAGCAACTTCCGCACGTTGGCCGATCAGCCGCATCGCGCCATGGCGGGTCTGTCGATGGGTGCCATGCAGACCCGGACGGTGACGCTGGCCAACCTCGACAGGTTCTCGCACATCGGCCTCTTCAGCGGCGGCACCATCTCGATGGACGATGTCAACAACACGGCCGGCTTCAAGCAGAAGGTCAAGCTGGTGTTTGTGAGCTACGGCAGCCGCGAGATCGGTGGGAATCGCGGCGGCGCGCGGGGCGCAGGCCCGGGCGCTGCGCCTCCAGCCCCGGCGGCTGCTGATGCAAGCCGAGCGGGAGCCGCCCCAGGCGCGGCGGGTGAACGCAGAGCGGGTGCGGGCGCCATGGGCGGCTTCGGCGGCAACCCGCAGCAGAGCGTCGACGCGTTGAAGGCAGCAGGCATCAATGCCGCGTTCTACGTCTCTCCGCTGACGGCCCACGAGTTCCAGAGCTGGCGCCGGAGCCTGCGCGAGTACGCCCTGCTGCTGTTCAAGGACAGACCCAAAGCTACCGCTGTGAAGCCGGCCAAGTAGTCCGAAGTGCAGGTGGGATGCGGAGCGGCGATGGCACGGGCCAACCGTCGCTCCGCGTCGAAGGTCTGGACGGGCGATCTCACCGCGCCGGCGGCGTACCTGCGAGGTGACGATTCCAGAACGCCAGGATGTCGTCCGACGCTTTGGCCGCGTCGGCGCCCATGCCACCGCGCCCGCAATTCAGGTACGCGTGAGCCAGCCCCGGGTAGTTGATCCGCGTCGCCGGGTATCCTGCTTTCACGAGGGCGGCGTGGAACGCGTCGATCGATGCGGGCGGCACGGTGGTGTCCGCCGATCCGCCGGCATTCAGGAACGGAATCTTGGCGACTCCCTTGTTCGCGATGTTGGACATCGGCGAGCAGGCGGCATAGTGCTCGGCGGTGTTGACGGGGGGCGCCAGCATGTTGAGCTTGGTCTTGTAGTCCCGCAGGCTGACCAGTGTCATGTCGGCGGGAATCGTCATGACCCCGAAGCTTGACGCACACGCACTCACCGCCACGTCCGATGGCGACAGCTTGGTGCGACCTCCCAGGTAGACGGGCTTGAACGTGAAGCGCCCGGCGGCGAAGCCGCCCGTCGCCGACACGCGGTCGGCCGCCAGCGCGGCGATCGCGGCCAGGTGACCGCCGGCGCTGTCGCCCGTGATGCCGATTACGTCGGGATTCCCGCCGTACTTGGCGGCATTGTCCTTCACCCACAGGATCGCGCCGAAGACATCCTCGATGATGTCGTTCAGATAGATCGTCGAGCTGTCGAGTTTTCGGTAGTCGATGTTGAAGACCACGTAGTCGCCCCGCTCGGCGAAATACGTCGAGTGGCACCGATTGCCCGCCTGGTTGAACATGCTCCAGCCGCCGCCGTGCACGATGATGATGCAGGGGTACCGGGTGGACGCGGAGGCCGTCGACGGACGATAGACATCCAGCTTCTGCGCCGGGTCGGTCCCATAGGAGAGGTCCTGGGTGTTGACGACGGTGCGACCGGCTGCCGCCTGGCCGTCCTGGCAGCAGACGTCGCCGGGTTCACGCGAACTCGCGACCTCGCCGGCACACACAAGAACCGCGAGCGCGAGCGCCAGGCCGACGAGCGGCACGGCAGGCATTCTTCTCATGTCTCTTCCTCCCAATCGCGGGGGCGCAGCGGCCACGCCGGCGCCCGCGTGAACGGCGGCAGGCTCAGTCGCCGCCTCTCTTGCCTGTCGCGGCCTGTGCCTGGCCTCGCCACAGCCCCGGCAGGAATCGGTAGTAGACGAGGTGGCGCCACGTGGCCCAGTCGTGTCCCCCGTAGCCGCCGACGTAGTACTCGTGCCTCACGCCGTGCTTCTCCAACGCCTCGTGCAGCGCCACCGCGCGCTGCCCCATGAACCCCTTCGCCTCCTCAGTGCCCTGCCCGACGAACAGGTACTGCACCTTCTCATTCACGCGGGGATCGTTCAGGAATCCGGCGATTACCTTTTCGCTGTCCACGTCTCCCGCGCTCAGGACGCCGAACGAGGCGAACAAGTCGAGGCTCTTGAACCCCACGAACATGGTGTGCCGGCCGCCCATGGACAGTCCGGACAGCGCGCGTCCCCTCGGATCCGTGCGGACGCTGTACAGCTTCTCGACCAGCGGAATCACGTGCCCGCGCAGCTCCTGCTCGAACACCGTGAACGTGAGATCGACGTGCTTGGGGTTGTTGCGATGGACCACCTGGTTGTTGGGAACCGCGATGACCATCGGCACCGCCTTGCCCTCCGCCAGGAGGTTGTCCATCATGAAGTTCACCCGCCCGTCGTAGATCCAGTTGTGGGGCAGATCCCCGCTCCCGCCGACCAGGTACAGCACCGGGTAGGTCTTCGTCCGGTCGTAGCCGGGCGGCGTGTAGACGTACAGCTCCCGCTCGCCGCTCGTCACGCTCGAGTGATAGACGTGACGGGTCACCGCGCCGTGCGGCACGTTGCGGGCGTCGTAGTACGCCGGTTCGCTGCCGTGCACCACGAGCTGGCTGTAGGGCGGCATCGCCGTGAACCCGGCGACCGTGTTGTTGGGGTCGGCCATCTGCACGCCGTCCACAACGAGGTAGTAGATGTACATGTCGGGGCGCAGGGGCCCCACGGTGAGCGTCCACACCCCGTCGTCGCCCTTCTGGAAGGGCACGGGTTTCTGCTGTCCGAGGGCCGTCAGGATGGCGACCCCGGCGAGGGTGACGCTGCGAGCCTCCGGCGCACGCAGCCTGAAGACCACCGTCCGGTCGTCACGGACGTCCGGCGAGTTGAGCGGCGCCGAAAACGGAACGAGGTTCTCGGTGTTCTTCTGGGGGTTGTAGTCGAGGTTGACGTTCGCCTGCTGCGCGAGGGCCGTGCCGCACATCAGGCCGGCGAACAGGGTGAGTAGCGTCGTCTTCATCGGCATGCCTCCGTCCCGACACGTCACGCGGCGCACGCGTCTATGCAGGTGAACTGCCAAGCCGACACCTGGCACCGCCGCGGCGCGGGCTCGTTCAGGCATCGCCGCCACCGTGTGTAGCGCGGGCGCGGTGCCTGGCGATCCGTGAGACACGCAATCATACAACTGACGGCGTGCGCGTTGTGGACGTGGCGTGCGGCGCCTGCGCCACTTGGGCTAACATGCCCGGGACACCTGCGCTTCGACCGCCTCGTGGTCCGAAAGCGGGCTGTCAGACCCGCGGATCGCGGAGCTGAAGGCCTGCACCTCGGCAGGCAGTGCAGCAACAACGCTCGGAGGCTTCTGTGCGTCGTCACCGCCCCAGCGTCGCCGTTCTCGTCCTCTTGGTGAGCGCGCTCGCCCTGGCGCAGGCGATCGGCATGGCCGCCTCCGAGGCCGCGGCGCCGATTCAGGCGCCGCTCGGACGTGCCGGGGCGGCGGAGGCGCGCGGCGAAGGCGCCAAGTGGATTGACGCCTGGGCGGCCAGCTACACGCCGACCACCGTCAACGGGACGCTTCAGTCCTCCCGGACCTTCGAGAACCAGACGCTGCGGTTGAATGTCTTCGCCACGCTCGGCGGCACGCAGGCCCGCGTCAAGCTCACGAACAAGTACACGAACGTGCCGCTCTCCATCGGGGGCGCGCACGTCGCGCTGCGCAGCACGGGCGCCTCCATCGATTCCGCCACGGATCGCGCGCTGACCTTCGGCGGACGGACGACGGTGACGATCCAGCCCGGCGCGGAGATGTGGAGCGACCCGGTTTCGCTGGCGGTCAGACAGCACACCGACGTGGCCATCAGCGTGTTCATCCCAGGGTCCTACCGACCGACGGGTTTCCACCGCACGGGCCTCAAGACCGGCTACCTCGGACCTGGCGACCAGACCGGGGCCGCGTCAATCTCGCCCGGCGCCCCGCCGGCGGCACGCGGCAGTCGCGGAGACGGCGACACGATCGACCAGGTGTATCTCGTGTCAGGTCTGCAGGTCCTGGCGCCCGCGGACACCCGCGTGATCGTCGCGCTCGGCGACTCCATCACGGACGGGGCGGCTTCGGCGACCGATGCCAACGGATCCTGGCCCGACGTGCTGTCAAGGCGCCTTCCGACATCCTCCGACGGCGCGGGGGTTGCCGTGATCAACATGGGCATCGGTTCGAATCGCTTCGTTTCCGCAGCGCTGGCCGGGCCGACCGGCACCGAGCGCTTCGAGGAAGACGTGCTCGAGCGGCCCAACGTGACGCACGTGATTCTCATGGAAGGCATCAACGACATCAGCTACGAGCAGGTCGCTCCTACGGTGCTGATCGATGCCTACCAGGCCGCCGTCGCCAGGGCCCACGCGAGGGGGATCAAGGTGGTGATCGCCACGCTGCTGCCGATCCAGAACTCCGTCAAGGACACCCCGGAGAACATCGCCACCCAGCAGGCGGTGAACGCGTGGATCCGCGCCGGCAGAGGATTCGACGGCGTGATCGATTTCGAGAAGGTCGTGCAGGATCCGCAGAACCCGCTCCGCATCCGTGCCGACGTGACCGCGGACTTCGTGCACCCCAACACGCAGGGTTACCGACTGATGGGGGAGTCGATCGACCTGAGGCTCTTCGAGACGTCGCGCTGAGCCGGCCCGCCCCGAACCGCTCGTCCCTCACCACCTCACCCTGCTCGGATCTCCACTACGGCAACCGTGTGCGGCGCGCAGGCGGCCCAGGTCAGTCGCGGGCGGGTCGTTGAGGTAATGGACCCAGTCCATGGCGTACTGCACGGCGTCGGGAGCGGTGCTTGGCGCGGCCAGCACAATCAGGAGCTCGGAGCCGAGCGTGCGGCAGCAGGTGAGGGCAGACAATAGCCCGCATGAGCGGCCCTCGCGCCGCGCGGCGGGCGACTGTGAACATGACGCCCGTTCTCAGACGCGGCCCACGCCCGCCGCGGCCGCCTCAAGGCACCGGCGACGGGCGGGTCTCTGACACAGAGCAGTGGGCCGGTCTATGCTGAGCCGGCAGCGTGTCAAACGGAAGGGGCGCCGCAAGGGCGCCCCGCGTCCAAACACAAGTGACATCCGGTCAACACGAAGGAGCCGCGCGGACTGGGATCACCTGGATCGTCTCGACGGGAATCCGCTCCGCTGACGATTCATCGACCGGAGCCGTTCGATCTCCGCAGGTGACTGCGCTCGCTCGGCTGACATCATCTCGCCGAGCGACGTCGGGTCGCCGATCCGTACCCACGTGCCACAGTCGTCATCTGTGCTGAATCCGCTATCTTCTGCCCGAATGGTCACCAACTGGGTTCCGGCGCTGCTGACGAAGTCGTTCGCGACAATGCCATTGAGTTCTCCAGTGAAGTTGCGTAGCCGTTCCCAATAGCATCCCGCCTGCACGTCAGCTCGATACGTGCCCGGTGTCACTTGGCTTCCAACTAGCCAGGTGCCTAGCGAGACCGTCGCTTGTGCGCCGTGTCGAGGCGTGTCGTACCACGTCCCACAGTCGCTATCGGTCTCAAAAGCTCGGTCAGTTCCCAAGATGTCAACGATCAACTGGGCCGCGTTGAAGCCGACGAAGTCATTGGAGATGATCTCCGCCAGTGTGCCGCCAAGTCCGGATTGGCGTTCCCAGTAGCAGCCGGAGCTGGGGGGATCCGCGAAGTACCGCCCTGCCGCAATGTCGCTCCCGACGAGGTATTGACCCTGTCCGAACGTTGTCTTTGGCCCAGCCGGCTTCAGCCGAACCGTCTGGCCATCCATCTTCCCCTGATAGGTAGCGACAATGTCGCTCTCGCCCGCGTTCTTCAACGTCACCAGCCCCGAGCTCGACACGGTTGCGACGTTCGCATTGGCAGAGGTCCACTGGGCGGAACTCGTGACACTCTGCGTGCTCCCATCCGAGAAACGTGCTGTGGCAGTCAACTGAATCGTGCCACTGTTCGCCGTGGCGTCGCAGTAACCGGTGCAACCTGGACCCGTTACCGTGATGCCGGTCAAAGTTGGTGTGGGGGTGGTAGGCGCCGTGGGTGTGGAAGGAGTGGTCGACTTTCCACCACAGGCCACCGCGAAGCTAAGCGCAAGTGCGGCGACGACGAGTCTCAAGTGGTTCATCAGTCCTCACTCCTGTTCTTCTCACACGAACCTCCGGGAATCGGCAGAAACGTCTGCATTCGACAGGGACAATGGCTGGGCCAGCCTATTCTTGAGCTAGCAAGGTGTCAAGCCAGACTGCCCCATGTGTCAGAATTGACCATAGGGTAAGGTGGGGCATCATTCACCCATGTCACCCAAACAGAAGTTCAACTTCATGATTGGACCCGCACAACTTGATGCGTTGCGGGAAGTCGAAGAGAAAACCGGCGCCACAATTGGGGAACAAATCAGGCGCGCAATGAACTTGTGGCTCGAGGTCCAGACGGGGGAGCACCCCGTCGCGCAGACGAGGCGGAAGCCTCGCAAGGCAGCAGGAGGCGGCGCATTCTGAGATGCAGCAGACAATAGCCCGCATGAGCGGCCCTCGCGCCGCACGGCGGGCGACTGTGAACATCACGCTCGTTCTCAGACGCGACCCACGCCCGCCGCGGCCGCCTCAAGGGCCCGGCGACGGGCGGGTCTTTGACACAGCTGGACATCCGTAGACCCCGGGGGCCACCGCAAAGTGGCCATTTTGGCTCGATGGTGAGCGCCGTCTACCCGCGACGCCTTCGCGAGCGAGCCAAGCCCACCAAGCCGGATCCAAGCAGCAGCAATGTGGCGGGCTCGGGAACGAGATACGAGGTGCCGGAGGCCCCGTCGATGTGGAAGTCGGTCACGGCCTGCCCCGACGAATCCGCAATCGCCACGCCAGCGAGCGTGAACGAATGCGAGAAGTCCACGATGATCTCGCCGGCCTCGGTGCCGGGTATGTAGCCGCCGCCAGCGATCCAGGTCTTCAGCGTGAACGGCTTTCCCCAGACGAAATCGAACGCTGGGGTAGCATAGGTACCTGGTGGCACATTGTTGGAGTACAGCTTGGACGTGCCGTTCACTCCGACCCAAATCGCCGGGTATCCCCCAAGGCCGGGGCGACTAGGGATAAGGACCCCTTCCAGATCAAACCGGAGGATTGCGGTGCCCGAGGTCCCGTCGAGCGAGACATCGGACGACAGGATGCTCCAGTCATCCTGCCATGACGCGTACGCGTAGGAGCCGAAGGTGTACCATTCAGTGGAATCTGCGCTTCGCGTGGCTTTGCCGTAGATGGCGATCTCTCCGTAGCTGGCGAAAGCCTCAGAGACAGCAACACTCGAAGGGTCACCGTCATAGGCGCCGGTGAACGCGGTGTGGGACGTGCCGTAGGCGGTATACTCGCCGATCTTCTTGTGGTCCTCGTCGAAGGCGTTCCACCCTGCGCGGGTTTCGAGAATTGGGCTGGCCAGTGCGATCGAGGGAAGGCAGCACAGCGCGACGACGAGCGCGGACAATCGGATCCTCATCATTGGGATACCCTCCAGCAGCGGGGCCTTCTGGTTGTCCTGCGTCCCACAACGCCGCCAACTGCGGTGGCGAGACCATAAACCGAGATGTCTGCAACGATCGTGCTCCTTCCGCGCTCGTGTCGCTGCCACAGGTTCCTGGGGCAAGAACCCCTTCTTCCAGAAGGAGTTCCACGAGGCTGCACACCAGCGTTCGCGAGACCACCCTTCTTGAGTTGTCTCCGCCCGTGCGGAGTAATATCGCCGACGTTCTTAACCAAGGACAATAGCCCCCATGAGCGCCCCTCGCGCCGCGCGGCGGGCGACTGTGAACATGACGCCCGTTCTCAGACGCGGCCCACGCCCGCCGCGGCCGCGTCAATGCACCGGCGACGGGCGGGTTTCTGACACAGGCACGCTCGACGGCCGTGCTGAGCCGCCGGCCGGTGCCAATCACCGTGCGCCTGCAGCACGCGCTGGCGGATCGGCTGGTGTTCCACAAGGTCCGGGCGGGAGTCGGCGGGCGGATCCGGTTCCTCATCTCCGGCTCTGCGCCGCTCTCGAGGAAGATCGCGGGTTCGAGTAGCGGCTCAACACCCGATGCCCACGGCCGGCCTCCACTACCATCGCGGCACCTTTCCTGTACCGTGCCGGTCACCTCGTCCTCTGTCACCTTGTCCTCGCGACCTGCGGGCCGCTCCCTGGTATAATCCACGTTCTCTTCGAAACTCGCATGCGGCTGGCGATCACGCGGCGTGCGGTTCGGATTGTCGTTGCCTGCCTCAGCATGTCGCTGGCACTGCCGACCGCCATCGGCGGCGACGCGGGGCAGTCGTCACTCGCTACCCCAATCCAGGCGCTCGTCACAATGTACCGCCGCGGTGACAACACCGCGGCCGTAGAGGAGTTCCTCCAGTGGGACGAGCAGCGCGTGAGGCGCGAGGCGACGCTTCCCGCCCATGCGCCGCCGCAGGACATCGGAGCACTGGTGCTGATGCACACGTCGGCGGCAGCCGCGCGCGGGACATTCGGCGGGGGCAACCAACCGCCTCTTCAGGATCGGACGTATTACCCGGCTGCGCTCGCGCTGGTCAACTCGCTTTCGGCGCGCGGGAGCACGGCGGCTGAGGATCCCGGGCTGCGCGCTTTCTGCCGCGATTGGTACATCGTCGTGGTGTCGTTGTGGAGTGCCGTACGCGAGTATCACCAGGCTGATTCCGTGGCCCGCGTGGCGCGCAGCCGTCTCGGCGACGACGCGCGGCTGCTCCTCGCCGCGGGTTCGGCGGCAGAGGCCCTCATGGAGACGAATGTGTTCAAGGGAAGCAGAGAGCCGAACTCCTGGGCCCAGCCGGCGAGCCTCGGCGAGAGCGCCGTACACGCCAGCGAATGGCTGGCTCGTGCGGTGAAGCTCGACCCGACCCTCGTCGAGGCGCGCCTCAGGCACGGGCGGGTGCTGTACATGCTCGGTCGTATCTCCGAAGCCCGGAAGGAATTGGAGCAGACACTGGCCGACGCATCGGCTGGCCGCCACCCGTTTGCGGCGTACCTCGCGGCGATGTTCCTCGGAGAGCTGTTCGAGCACGGCGGCCAGGTCGGTGAGGCCCGCGCGGCGTACGAGAAGGCGGTCGCGCTCTATCCCGAGTACCAGGCGGCGCATCTGGCCCTCGGCCAGTTGCTCGTGGCGTCGGGCATGCCGGAGCAGGGTTGGGCGGCCGCGCGCCGCGTCTTCGGTGACGCCGCGAACCCACGGAATCCCGAGCGAGATCCCTGGCTCGATTATCTGAGCGCGCAGTACTGGCAGGCGCAAGAGCTGCTGAAGGGGATGTTCGAGTGGGTGCGCCGATGAGAAGGATGGGAGTCGCGGCCTGCGCGATCGCTCTCGCAGCCGCCGCGGCGTTCGGCCAACAGACGCCCGTGTTTCGCGTGTCCGTGGAGCGCGTGAGGCTGGACGCTCTCGTCACGGCGGGCGGCCGTCCGCTGGGGGGGCTGACTGCCGCCGACTTCGAGGTGCTCGACAACGGCGTCGCTCAGCGAGTCGAGGTAGCGACCACCGCCGGCGACGTCACGGTGGCGCTGGTGCTCGACACGAGCGGGAGCGTCGAGGGCACGCGGCTGAACCAGCTCGTCGCCGCGAGCCAGACTGTGGTCGGCCTGCTCAATCCCGGCGACACCGTGTCGCTCATCACCTTCTCGCATCAGTTGGCGCTGAGCGCCTGGTCGATCCGCGAGCCGGCCGCGGTACGGGGCGCGCTCGATAGCACGCGCGCATCGGGCGGTACGGCGATGTGGGACGCGCTGTTCGCGGGCCTCTCCTTTGCCGCCAGCGACTCGGAACGCTCGCTCGTGCTGCTCTTCACCGACGGCATCGACAACGCAAGCTGGCTGACGGAGAAGCTGGTGATCGAGTCGCTGAAGCGCACCGACTCCGTCGTCTATGCCGTGAACCCGGTGATCGACTTGCGTCAGGACCTGCAGGCGGATCGCGCGCAGTACACTCAATCGGAAGAGGGCCGGATGCTGCTGTGGAGGGTGGCCGAGCAGACGGGCGGCAGCGTCCTCGAAGCCGATTGGAGCGAGAAGCTCTCGCAGCAGTTCGCGTCGATTCTCAAGGAGTTCCGATCCCGGTACCTCCTTCTCTACGAGCCGACAGGCGTCGGACGCGACGACGGATGGCATCGCGTAGAGGTGCGGGTCAAAGGGAAGCGTGCGAAGGTGCAGGTGCGCCCTGGCTACTACGCGACCCGCCGCGCCAGGACTCCCTAGTCCCCCAGTCCCTCACGGGAAGCCGCCGCCGACGGTTCTCAACGGGGACCGCTGACGATGAGGACGATCAGCGCTGTGGCGATGAGGATCGCCAGGCTTGCCTCACGGCTCATCGGGAGCAGCCGGCCCGCTTCCGACCGGAGGTACCGCAACAGCGGCCGGCGGTTCAGAACGACGTGCCATACCGCGAACGCGACGAAGAGAACGCCGAACAGGATATGCACCATGAGCCACTCGTGCCTGCCGGAGGCGATGCGACCGTGGGAATACGCGTGGAGGATGAGGCCCGAAACGGGCAGGCTGATGCCCATGAGTGCGACCATCATCGAGATGAACGCCCGGAGGTTGAATCCAATCTTCTCACCATGCATCGGTCTTCGTTCCTGAATGTCCTGCAGTGTTGTTGACGGGATCGGCGTCGAGGATGCGTCTTCCGGTTCTCCGGCGCGACTCGAGCCGCTCGCCCAAGTCCGCGAGCACGCGGATGGCCGCGGCCACATCGTCGGGATGCATGTCCCCTTTCACCGCCGCCTCGAAGCGGTGCATCCGCTCGTGCATTGCCGTGATCACGGCAATGCCTCTGGGCGTAAGCTGAACGGCGATCCTTCGCCCATCCCGCGGATCGCGGCGGCGCCGTATCAGTCCCTCCTTCTCCAGCTCTTTCACCTGGCGTGTCACCAGCGCCGGCGTCACGGCCAGGCGCAGCGCGAGGTCGCTGAGGCCGACTCCCTCCCGGCCGGTGTGCAGCAGCTCATAGAGGAATTTCACCCGCGACGGCGTGATCCCCACTTCCCTCGAGAAGAGTCGCAGCAACGCGGCATGCGCGTGCAGCAACTCCGCGATGAGATGCCTGCCGGGATGCAGGCGAAAGGCTCCCTGGTCACGCGGCGTCCCGCCGGATATCGTGCGTGGCGTGGTCATGGGGCAATACTAGCACAGTGGTTTACATTGTCAAGTACATGGTCATGTACATGATCAAGTAGGTAATCGCGGACATGGCGCCGCCGATTGCCCGGGCGCGTGCTCGTCCGCGGCAGGGTGCAGGGATGCCCCGGAACTTCCTGCGCGCACGTTACCCCGCCAGCGCCGTGTACAGGCCCGACACGAGCAGCAGGCCGAGCGTGATGCGCCGGAAGACGACTTCATCGATGCGCGCCGCGATCAGCGCCCCCGCGAGCGTCCCCAGCGCCAGGCCCGGAGGCAGCACGGCGGCGAGGACCGTCTCGCGCGCCCCGCACACCCCTCGGAGGAACATGCCGGCGAGCGTCGGACAGTAGCCCGCATGAGCGGGCCTCGCGCCGGCGCCGGGAGAATCACCGGCGCGGTCTCCTGGGGAACAACATCGGCGTCTTCGTCTTGTACTCGAGATACGGCGCCCCGAACCGAATCTCCAGCTCGCGCTCCTCATAGACACGCACAAACACCAGCCACGCCGGGGTGACCAGGACGAGCACCCAGAGCACGAACAGCACCGACTGAAACCAGAGGCCTGTGGCCAGCAGACACGAGAGTGTGCCGAGGACCATCGGATTGCGCGTCCACGCATAGAGCCCGTTGGCCGCGAGCCTGCCGCTGAGGGCAATGGCGAAAGGTGCGCCCAGCCCCCGCCAGGCCAGCTCGATCACCGTCAGCAGTGTCGCGGCTCCTGTGACGATCACGAGGAACCAGCCGATGCCCCCCGGTATCGGCAGCCTCCACCCCATCCACGCTTCATGGGTGACAACCGCCCTGATGATGGCCGCGCCGAACAGGATCATCAACGCGAAGTGAGTGAATCTGGTTATCCAGACGGCACGGCGTCCGGTCGGCTGCCGATCGAGGAGCCTCCTCGCAATCCACACAACCGGGTGGACGAGCACGACGGCTCCGACGACGGCCGACACGTCGAACGCGACGGACACGGGCCGGTTGCGGCACCACACCCAGGTGAGAATGGTGACGGCAAAGAGGGCGAGCCTGACCAGTGCGTCGAGAAGATGCGTCATGGCAGGACCACGTTCGTCATGCCGCTCGTCCTGTGCGGGGCGGCGGCAGCAGCCACGCGATGATCCCGGCTACGATCAGCGCCTGTACCAGACCCGCGGCGAGCGTGTATGCGTGCGCCCGCACCGGCACCACCGTCGTGATCCACTCGCCGCCCACCCGCATGCAGACGCGGAGGAACCACACGATCAGCCCGAATGACAGCGCCTTCGCGATGCTTGACTGCCCCGGCAGGCTCGCGCGCAGCGTCGCAAACAGGCATACCAGCACGACCCCATATGCGAGGTCGATAATGGAGCCGGCGAGCGCATTGACGCTCGGTCTGGCGATTGGCTGGTAGGCAGCGTACAACTGTTGCGCCAGCGGGTTGGCATTGAGCAACCCGTCGAGGATGAGAAACGCGGTCCCTGCCGCCAGGCCGACGGCGATCTGCCGAAGCATCACCGCCTCCACTCCTGTACCAGCTGAAGCAGGTGCATCTCATGCCGGCGCGCGAGGCTTCTTCCCTCTCCGCCGCGACGGGTTCTTGACTCCCGTCGTCAGCGTGTTCCGCACCTCGCGCCGGACCCGTGCCGCCAACCGGTGCTCGTAACCGCGTGGGAACCGCGCCGCGACCTCGGACGACTCTCCCCTCAGGGCTTCCGAGTATCGGCGCCGAACAAGGCGAAGCAACGAGGCATCCTGCCTCGCCAGGGCCGCCAGGTCGCGACGAACCGCTGCGGTCAGATCGCGCATACCACCTTCCTGCGGCCTGGAGCGAGAATCACGAGCTACGCCAGCCGAGCCCCGTGCTCCGCGAGGAGCGCCCGGAGAATCGAACGGTGGCAGCGGCGCTCGTCCGCGCAATAGCAGCCCACCGAGAAGTCGGAGTCGCGGGAGAAGGCGGCGAGGAGATCGAGCAGCCGCGCAGCTGCCGGCCGCTTCATCTCCGCTCGGTAGCGCCGTTCGAACGCCCGCCAAGTCCTGTCGTCGTCGGCCTGCTGGGCCTGCTTCACGAGGGATTCGCTCGGTGCACGCTCCGGCAGCCACACGTCGTAGAAGTCCCGAGCCGCGTATTCGCTCCTCGGCACGCCCCGCGGCGGGCGGCGGACGGTGCCGAGACGCAGGCCCTCCCCGACGCCGCGCGGGCCTCCCATTCGGACAACGCGAATGGCCATGGTCGTCTCCGTGTGAGTCACTTCAAGCCGAGCTGTAGGGTATCGACGCGACACCTGTGTGGCGCTTGTGGAAGATCCGCCACACCTCGGATTCGGACTCGTGATGATCAGCACGTTACGGACAATAGCCCGCATGAGCGGCCCTCGCGCCACTGCGACGGGCGCCGGGGAACATAAGGGCCGTTCTCGGACGCGGCCCACGCCCGCCGCGGCCGTCTCAATGCACCGGCGACGGGCGGGGCTCTGACACAGGGCGCATTATCACACGCAGTGCCGCCGGCGACGCGGCGAGAGGAAACAGGGTACAAAGATGGGGAGGCCGCGTGGTTGATCGCCCATTGGAACATAAGAGGTTGCTGCTTATGGCCGACCACCTCGCACCCGCTTGGCAAGATCGCCTGCATCAGATTCGATTCTTGACTTGTGTCAAAGGTAAATATCTGCGGGTACATATAGAACATCCAACTCAACCTTACACACCGATTGAAATCAACGACAAAAGGTCAAAGGCCCTAGGAAGCGGCCTGGCGGGTAATCAAATAGTAAGTGAGAATGGCAGGCGGAATCTGATAGGCTACGCAAGGAGAAGAGACTCCAATGGCATCCAATCGAGGCAAAAGTGCAGCAGCCCAATCCACGCAGCATGCTGCGCATATTCTTAAGACTGAAGGTACTCTCGGACTTGTCAAGCGGATTGTGAGACGCTTGAAGCGTAAACCTCTTCGCCGGGGCGGTTATGCCGTAGCTCTGTCTTTAGATCAACCAGTTCGTGTGCCTGTGCCGACGATTGACGTGGAAGTCTATCAAATTCAAGCAACTGGCAATAACGACCTGGAAATGCTCCGTGAAATGTTGCTGAAATGTGGTATCCATGGAGTTCGTACAGGAGATATTTCACAGCGTCTCATAGAAGGGCAACGATGTTACGTAGCCAAGTCCGAGGACCGGATAGTATCTGGCTATTGGGTGCTGGAGGGGGAATTCGGAGACGACATTCTTGGCCGTCGATTCAAGCTGACCGACAATGAACTCTACTATGAAGGCGCGTTTACGGTGCCCGAATTCCGTGGCAAGGGGATTATGCCGCAGTTGGTGACACAAGCTACTAATGACATAAAAGCCCACAGCCAACACAAAACACGTGCTTGGGCATTCATCGAAGCCAGCAACAAAGCCTCCCTGCGTAGCACCGCTAAAATGGGTTTTAGGCAGGTCGGGCGCGTTGGATTTGTCGAAATTGTCGGCGTCCGCTTTCACTACATTGTGGGGCGTGATGTCTTGCCGGGAACCACGCAGCGATTTTTCGTTGAAAGAAGATAGCATGGCGCCTCGTTTCAATATCATCCGCCTAAAGGTGGGGTGAACTAATTACTCGATAGAGTGATTCATCTATGCTCTGTCAAGAAATGGGGCGTTTGGCTTGAAAGTGACGCAGCCGCTGTGGCGGAAGGGCCGATGGTTTGCGCCGAACTAGCGGAAGCACAGAAGCATGGATTGGCTGGGGTAACAGTGATATCTCCTTACGGTACGGCGATCTATACTTCCTCATGTCGTCCCGAATAGAAATGGAAGAGGAGATCACAACTTTACTGGGCAGCCTACAGAAGGTCATTCATCAATTCGTGCAACGCGGCACGACAATTCTGAAGGAAGAAGGCATTCTGACAATAGCCCGCATTAGCGGCGACGCGATGCAGCACCTCGCCAGACAGCGGACCCGAGAGCGATGCGTTCAGGAGATCGTTGCAGGCCGGGCGCGTGGTCTCGCCGAAGTACTCCCAGGTGAGGCTACTGTGATCATCACGCCCGTTCTCAGACGCGGCCCACGCGCCCCCGCGGCCGCCTCAAGGTACCGGCGACGGGCGGATCTCTGACAGCCACGCGGACGCACGATCATCGTGGAGATAGGGATCAGTTCGTCAGCGCAACGCGGTTATGCCGTCTGATAGCGAGCCACCCGGCCATTCCCGATAGGATTGCACCGACATTCCCAATAAACAGGGCAAAAAAGAGGTAATCCTCCGCAGCGTCCTCGATCTGGCCACCGTAAATGTCGCTGTGAACCGTGGCGTAGGCCGTCTCCAAAGGAGACAGGTTCCACCCCTCGTGGACAACCAGAAAGGACCATGCCGCGCCTATTCCAATCGCCAGCCCGCCGGCCACCGAGAGGAACCGGAGCAGAGGCACAACGTTACGTTCCCGACGGAGCGCGATCAGTGCCACTCCAAGCATCGTTGGCAGTGCAACGACAAGCGTAAGACTGCCCAACATCGTGAACATGAGTACGATGAAAGTCCACATTCTTTGACCCTCTGGCCAAACGAACTCCATCCAATATAACGCTCTTGTCGAGAAGCTCCGTCAACGACACCCCGGAGAACATCGCCACCGAGCAGGCAGTGAACACGTGGATCCGCGCCGACCTAACCGCGGACTTCGTGCACCCCAACACGCGGGGTTACCGATTGATGGGGGAGTCGATCGACCTGAAGCTCTTCGGGAAGTTGCGCTGAGCCGGCCCGCGCCGGACCGGTCGTCCGACGTCGCGCGGTTCGAGGGCCGAGGCGGGACGGCCTTCACCCCGCTCGGATCTCCACCACCGCAACCGTGTGCGGCGCCAGGTCCACCGTGAGGTCCGTCGCGGAAGTGATGGGCCGGCTCACGGGCGCTATCGCATCCGGGCGCTCCAGGGAAGCCGCGTCCCTCAGCCCGGCGCTGATGGTGTGCAGCGTGGCGGTGGCTTTCGCCGGGACCCTGGCGCCCTGCAGACGCACGAGCAGGGTGTTCGCGGTCGGCTCGTAGTTCACGGCCTTGATCACGATGCGGCGGGCGTCGGCGCTGGCGGTGGCAATGGCGTCAACGGTGCCGGGCCGCCAGGATTCGGGCTTCATTGTCGAGACTTCGTCGAAGAAGGTCGTTCGAGCCGGGATGTCGCGGAACGTGCCGCTGGTCGAGGCGAGGTAGCGCTCCGCGTAGTGCTCGCGGAACAGCTTCTCCACGGGATACGCACCGCCGGGGAACCAGGAGACGTGGTCGTGGTAGATGAAGGACGTCCAGGTGGGGTCGTCCGTCGTGTTCCGCAGAAGCAGCGCGGGGCACGTCATGCTGAGGCCGGGGCTGAGCTCCTCGTACATGATGAGCGCGCCGGCCGCGTGCAATCCCGCCCGCCAGTCGTAGGTGCGCGCCAGGTTCCACTCCAGGACGGCAAGCTCGATGCCGGGGTGCCCTGACCCGCGAATGTAGTCCCGCAGCGTGATCAGGTACTCCCGGATGCGGCGCAGGCCGGTCTCGAAGCTCTCGGGCTCGTACTCGTAGTTGTGGCAGCCGAGGATGTCGAAGTTCGCTCCGGCGAGGTCGATCAGCTTCTGGCTCCAGCTCATGTCGTTGGAGCGCTTCTGGCCGCACGCCACGATCCGTGCGCGGGGAGCGATGGCCCGCAGCCTGCTACCGTAGACGTTGACCACCTCGGCGTACTTCTCCGGGGTGAACCCGTTGTTCATGGGCTCGTTGTCGATCTGGAAGTAGCCGACGCCGTAGGGTTCGGCGTGGCCGTTTGCGGCGCGCAGGCGGCCCAGGTCGGTCGTGGGCGGGTCGTTGAGGTAATGGACCCAGTCCATGGCGTACTGCACGGCGTCGGGATCGGTGCTTGGCGCGGCCAGCACGACGAGCGGCTCGGAGTCGAGCGCGCGGCAGAGGGTGAGGAACTCCTCCGTGCCGAAGCCGTAGTAGTCCGAGTAGCCGCCCCACATCATGTTGGGGTGATACCGGCGCGACACGTAGGGGCCGATGCCGTCTTTCCACTTGTACGTGGATGCAAAGGATCCGCCGGGCCAGCGGATAAACGGCGGCGCGAGATCGCGGAGCGCCTGCACGAGGTCCGGGCGCAGCGAGCCGGCGCGGCGGACGTCGGCCCGCATCATCGACAGGGAATCGAAAAGCAGCGATCCGGTGCCGGCCGCCGCGATCTCCACCGAGGCCTGCGTGTCCCGCACGGCGCTGGTGAAGCGGTAGGGAACCTCCTGCCAGTCGGAACCCGTGACGGGGAGCGGAACCGCGCTCACCTGCGCGCCCTGTGAGGTGAGGACGCGAAGGGTCACCCGCGGGGCGCCCGCCTCGCGCTTGATCCAGATGGAGCCGTCGTACTCGCGGCCGGCGTCCACGAAGATGCGGCCCTGACGGATGCCGGCGCGCCCACCCTCCGCGCGGAGGCGCACGCTCCTCGTTCCGTTCTTGAAGGCGACCTCCGCGAGCTCGACGCGGCCGCGCTCCGAGAACGGCTGCCAGTAGGTGGCGAAATCTTTGCCCTCGAAGCCCCAGCCCTGGATCTGCTCGGCAAAAAGGCCGTCCTCCACGGAATGGTTGATGTGCTCGAGGAAGTGCCCGTAGATCCGCCTGTCGATAGGCGCGATGGTCCGGTCGGTGTCAACGAGCAGAACGGCGACGCCCGGGCTGTCCGCCGCCGCAGCTGCGCTCGGGGCCCTGCGGCCGGACTCGATGCCGGACTCTTGCGGAGCAGCGGCAGCAGCGGCTGCGACCGGGGTCAGCAGGAAGGTGCGTCTGTTCATCCTAGCGGAGCAGCTGGAGCATGGCTGCGGCATAGCGCCTGCCCATCTCCCGATAGCCTTCCGGTGAGAAATGCAGGCGGTCCCGACGGCTGGTGCATCCTTTCGACGAGATCACCCGGGCGGTGGTAATCGTTCGTGGCAACTCGTCGATGATTGCGTTCATCGCTGCGCAGGCGCCGTCCTGGTCCGCGTGCACGAGCTCACCCGCAAGCAGAGGCACTTCGTCTGCCTTCAGGTTCAGATCCGTTAACAGGTTGTCGTAGACGGCCTTCACTCTGTTCGGCCATTCCTTGTCGCCGGTGTCCGATTCGCCCTGATGCAGCAGGATGCCCTTGATGACGCCGTCTCTCTGGGCCACCTTCGCCATCTCAACGAGGTGTGCGTAGGGGTTCCCGCCGTAGGCATCGATGATGCTGACCATCCACGGCGCGGCTGTCGATGCATAGGAACGGTAGTTGTTCTTGTCGAACAGCTCGATTTTGCATCCGGCCACCGAGACGTTGACAACCCCCACTCTCACGTTGGGCGGAAGCGAGGCCACCAGCGTCCTGCCGAAGTAGTCTGCCGGGCCAAGTCCCGCCGAGGGACGGCTCACGGGCGGGACGGCCGGATACCACTGGCCTTTTTCCCTCCCCTGAGCGGGGAAGTCCACCGCGGCAAGGACCTTGAAGCGGTCATCGACGGGACCCTGGTCCTGCTCCTCGACCCCGGGGAATCCCTCCATGTTCGACTGCCCGAAGCAGAGAAAGACGTAGAAGTTCCTGTCTGGAGCCTTCCTGCTCTCTGCGACGGGACGAGATCCATGCACACAGCCGCACAGCGCGATCAGTGCGGCCGCAACGAGCCAGTGCGTTCGTGTGGTCTTCACGGTGGTGTGATTCGCCCTTCCGGCTCTCTCGGGTCCCCGCTCGACACGTTCGGCTTCGTGAGAGGCGCCCATTCTAGCCCATCTTCGGCACCTCCGTGGTCGTTGCGGCAGGTAGATGAGCTCGGGGCTATCGTCCGCTGGCGCCGGTCGCCGACTCTCTTCGTTACCGCGGCTTCCCCATTCGCGCCTGCGGGTCGAGGTAGCCTCGCGCCTGCATCCACCAGAGGAACTCCTGGATCCAGTGGTCCGATGTCGCGCCTTGCGTCATCATCCCGAACCCGTGGCCGCCGCGCTCGAAGAGATGGAACTCGACCGGTTTCTTGGCCGCGATCCAGTCGCGCACGAGGTTTATGTCGCCGCCGCCCAAGAGGTCATCGTTGGCTGCGATGGCGACGAACATCGGCGGGGCGTCGGCGGGCACGTTCTGGTGCTGCATCGGGGGGTAGATGGGCGCGATAAAACTCGGCCGCTGGGACGCGTCCTTGAGAAGGCCCACGCTCAAGGTGGTGATGGCGCCGGCCGAGAAGCCTGTGAAACCGACCCGTGCGGGGTCGATGGCCCACTCCTTCGCGCGACTGCGTACGAGCGCGATAGCCGCGGTCGCATCGGCCAGGGTGTCCGAGGGCGTCTCGGGTAACCGCCCTCCGGGCCCGTTGATGGCACGCGCGAAGGCTCGGAGCTCTTTGATGAACTCCTGTGGATCGGCTGCCGTCTTCGTCAACCGGTACTTGAGCACGAACGCGGCGACGCCGTGGTCGGCCAGCCACCTCCCCACATCGTAGCCTTCACTGTCGATCGACAGCATCAGGAAGGCGCCGCCCGGGGCGACGATGACGGCCGCGCCGGTCGCCTGGCCGGCCGCCGGCAGGAAGGGCGTGAGGGTGGGCCGGGTGACGTTCCTGACAATCCGCGAACTGGAACCTCCCATCGATTCCCAGACTTCGACCTGCATGGCGTTCTCTGAGCCGGGCGCCACGCCGGCGTAAACCGGGATGGCACTCGGCTCGGCCGGCGCCTGTGCGGGCTTCGCGCCGCCAGGCCCTTGCGCGGCTGCAGCCGCCGGCCCCAAGGCGATAACGGCGACGACGATGGGCAGCAGTGCCAGTCTCTTCATAGTTCTTCTCCTTGAACGGCCCACGTGTCGGCCGGCAACGGCACCCGTCGGGGCTTCGGCCCCGCATTCAGGCGGCTCGTTGGGCTGCCCAAGGATACGCTCTTCGTAAGGAAACGGGCGATGACAGAGGAAGGCCTGACAGAGGACGGCCATCCATCCAATTCGAAAGCGGAATCCCCTTTAGCGGCTTCGTCGGTCCGGACGAAGATCTCTGTTGCAGCCGGTAACGGTCTGGATCCGTGTTGATCTCGGCGTCCACGAGCAGCAAGACGTGCGGCCTTGGCGGGGCGGTAGCCGCCCGTGTCGCGCGTTCGCCCGGGGCAAACCTAGGCCAGCGCCTTCAGCGCCTGGTCGATGTCGCTCGGCCTCAAGTAGACGATGTAGCCGAAGCCACCCCGGCCGTCGGTCATGGCCTGTACCGAGAACACGTTGATCTTGGATGCGGCCAGCTTCGCCAGGACATCGGCGAAGGCGCCCACATGGTCTGCTCCCTGCACGAGGATCGCCGAGTGGGGTCCATCCAGCGCGATCTTCTCGAGCTTGGCCGCCTCGACCAGGCTCGCGGCGTTCGCGGGGAAGAGGGTGAACTGCGCTTTGTCCGGTCCGAACGGCACCGCGGTCAAGGCCATCAGATCCACGTTTCTCGAGGCGAGTTGCCTGAGGAACCGGAAGCCCTCGCCAGATTCGTCCTTGATGCTCGTGTAGTAGTACTCGATCTTGCGGAACATGCGTCTGCCTCCGATGGAAAGTCACGATGGGTAGATCGTCGGCCGCAGCCGCCTCAGCGCACCCGCGACGGGCGGCTCTCTGACACAGGCACGAGGCGCATTATCCCACGGATCGCCGGAGGCGATGCGGCCGGGGCAGGCAGGGCGCTGCCCGGCGCATCAACGCCGTCAGGAAGACCGCGCCCGCTGGCCGGGGTTGTTTGGCTGGAAGGCTGGCGTCACTTCGGCCCGGCTCTTAACAGAGCACGCCGCAGGTCCCTGACCTTGTCGCGGACGACGATCGGGAGTTTCGATCGGAGAAGCCGGGCGCCGCGGGACCACTCCGACGGTTCGTCGAGAATCAGGCGGCATTCGATAAACCGAGCATCGGCCGGCTCTGCCAGCCGCGTCACCTTGGCGTACCCTCCGAGGCCCGAATAGGGGTGCCGCTCCTCGAGTCGCGGGGTGGCCCGGTCGTCATCCTCGATGCGCCTCCAGTGATTGGAGAACTCCCCCCCGGACGCCCCTCGAGCATCGAGCGTGAAGGCGTAGGTCAGGGATTCCGCCGTTTCGGCGAAACTGAACCGCGCGATGCCGCTCAGCTGAACGCGGTCGAGGACGGGAATGGAGAACCAGTAGGTCGACTCGCGGCCGACCGTCTTGGACGCTCCGGCCGCCCCGAGCTTCCGCAGCTCGTCGGCCGTCAGCGGGCGGATTTCGCTCCCGCGGCGGTTCTCGCGCGCCGGAGCCACGCTGATGAAGTCCCTGAGGAGGTTGCCGTCCTTGATGGCCTCCATCGACCCGTGGACGACGAAGTAGATGCTAATGAGCCACCCGGTTCTGCCGCCTCCCGGGCCGGGCTGGGGCTGCATGTCGAGCACGAACGGCGCAGCGATCGACTTCAGCACGAAGGTCTCCCGCGAGTAGATGCCGGCGACCTCGCGCAACACGCGATCCTCATCCGCCGCCTTCATGCCGTCGGTGATCCTGGGCGGCGGCAACACCACCCGCTGCTTCGAATCCAGTCGGACGCCTTCGGTCGTGAGCTGCACGAAGATCGGGTTTTGTGCCCAGGCGGGCGTGCCGAGCAGCACGACCAGACCCGCAACGAGACCCGCGACCGCCCGGCCGGTGATCCCTCCGAGGTTTGCTCGCGGAGACTTCATGTTCTTGCCCACTTCACCGCAACCAGGGCCCGGCGGCGATCGTCGTCACCGGCAGCGGGCAGGCGGCGGTGCGGGCCGGCACGGTCATCGGCGTGATCGACCTCAACGGCCTCTGCCGAGGCAGGCGCCCTGAGTATCGCCTACGCACGGTTCTTGCGCAAGGCGGTTCGTGGCGGGCGGTTCGTGGCGGGAGGCACGTCTCAGCACCGGCGCAGGTCGTGGCCAATCGCCTGCAGCAGCAGCGTGCGTGTGCCGCCCTTGAGGAAGAAGTGCCCGCCGGGAAGCAGGCGAAGCGCGAAATCGCCGCGAGTATGGACGGACCAGGCTTCGAGGTCTTCGAGCGGCACCTGATCGTCGCGATCCCCGCCGAACACGGACACGCCGGCGTCGAACGGTGCCTCGGGCGCGTGCCGGTACGACTCGAGGATCGTGAGGTCGGCTCGGAGCGTGGGCAGCAGGAGCGTCATCAGCTCACGGCTGGAGGCGACCTCCGGAGGAATGCCCTGGTACTGCCGTCCGATCACCTCGGCGAGCTCGGCGTCAGGCAGCTGACTCAGCGCCGGCTCAGGGCGGGGCAGCTGCGGGGCTCGGAACCCGGAGACGAACAGGCGACACAGGCCGCGCACGTGGCGTCGCCGCAGCTCGCGCGCCAGCTCGAAGGCGATGAGCGCCCCCATGCTGTGGCCGAACAGCGCGAAGGGCCGATCCAGGGCGCCGTGCAGGGCGTCCACCAGATCGGGCACGAGCCTCGCCAGCGAGAAGTACGGGCGTTCCCGCAGCCGTCGTCCTCTGCCCGGAAGCTCGACGGGGCACACGTGCACGTCGGCGGGCAGCTCGTCGGACCACGTGTGGTATCCGGCGTTCCCGCCGCCGGCGTGCGGAAAGCAAAACAGCCGGAGGCGAGCGTCCCGGCTCAGAGCGGTGGGGAGAAACACGTTGTCCATGGTGCCGCCCGGTGCCCGGGTCGCCTGCCTGACGATTGCCTGGGCGGCGTCGCGAGGCAAGACGCGTTACCGGGGGACGCGTTCGTCATTCGTACCGCAGCGACTCGCTGGGCTGCATCATGGTGGCTCGAATCGCGGGCCAGATCGCGCCGGCCAAACCTGCCGCGAACGTCAGCAGAATCCCCTGTCCCAAGATCGACGGCGTCACGCTTCGAGGCACGATGTTGCTGGCGGCGTCGAACGAGCTGATCAACGCGGTCAGCCCCCAGGACATCAGCAGGCCCACCGCGGTGCCCGCAGAACAGAGCAGCAACGCCTCGATCAGGATCATCGCGGCGATGCGCGCTCGCCCCCAACCAAGAACCAGCAGCGTGCCGATCTCGCGCGTCCGCTCGAAGATGGAGATGATCATCGTGTTGAGCATGCCAATCGCGCCGATAAAGAGCGCGATCACCGACATCGACCAGCCCATCGCTCCAAGGATGCGAAACTCCAGGCTCTCGGAGACGTGGGCGGTCATCGGCAGGGCGCTGATCCGCAGCGAACGCCCCTGTTCGTCGCCAAGCGCCTCCAGCCGTCGGCACACCGCCTGCACGGCCTGCGCGTCGTGCCGCAAGGCGGGATCGACCCGAAGGTGGAACAGCGTGACCTCGCCTTCGCGCCCCATCAGCGGCTGCAAGTCCGCCAGGGACACGATCGCCGCCCCGTTCTCCAAGACGTTCGTGCCTTCGAAGATCCCCACGACGGTGAACTCGGCGTCTTCAATCCTCAACACGTCCCCAACCTTCTTCTGCAGGTCGTTCGCCAGAATCATCCCCAGCAGGACCCCATGACGGTCCTCCGGCGTGAGCGACCGGCCGCTCAGGATCTGGATGTTCTCGAGCATCCGGCCTCCGGGCACCCAGCCCAGGATCAACACGCCTATCAGGCCTGTGTCCTCGAGCGACACGATATCCATCAGCGACGGCTCCACAACCGTGACGCCGGGCACCTCCTTGAGCCGGCCGCCGATCGTTTCCGGCAGCCTGCCAGTCACCCGCTGCGGGGCGCTCTGCGGGCAGACGACGATGTCGACGCCTCGGCTCTCGTACGTCGCAATGGTGGCCCGCGGCACCGCCTCCGTGATGTTCACGATCGTGACAAACGCGCAGCACGCGACGGCAATCCCGACGCACGTCAGCGCGGACCGGACCTTGCGATGGAGCAGGTTGAACCAGGCGATCGTCGCGAACCACATCGCATCCTCAATTCTGCGGGGGGTGCGCATCAAGAGGCCGTTTCCGGTTTGAGCCGGCGGTCGGATTCGATCCTGCCGTCGCGGAGCCTGACCAGTCGAGTGGCCCGCTGGGCGCAGGCATCGCTGTGGCTCACCAGGACGATCGTGAGCGAGCGCGTCCGGTGCAGGGTGTCGAAGAGGTCCAGGATCTGGTCCGCGGAGTTCGAGTCGAGGTTCCCCGTCGGCTCGTCTACCAGCAGCAGCGACGCGTCATTGGCCAACGACCGCGCGATGGCCACGCGCTGTTTCTCGCCCAGCGACAGCTCCTTGGGAAGGTGAGACATCCGGTGCTGCAGCCCCACCGCTGCCAGCAACTCGCTCGCTTTGGCTTCCCGCTCGCGCGGGGTCAGCGAGCTCGTGAACATGGGAATCTGCACATTTCGCGATGCATTCAGCGTGGGGAGCAAGTGAAACGTTTGAAACACGAACCCCAACTCCTTGGCCCGAAACCCGCTCAGCGATTTCATTTCAGAAATCGGCTGCCCGCGAAAGAAGACCTCCCCGTCGGTCGGGCGATCAATCCCCCCGAGAATGTGCAGCAGCGTAGACTTGCCGCTCCCGCTCGGTCCCATGACGACGAGGTACTCGCGCTCGTGAACATCCAGGTCCACATGGGACAAAGCCTGGACATGGCCGTCGCGAAACTGCTTGCTGATATCCCTTGCTGACAGAAGAGGCTGTTCCGGCATATGAGCCCTCTTCTCTATTCTCGGCGGCACTTCAGACGGACTGTTGGATCAGACATGTGCGTTGGAGAAGAGTGTCACGATGCCGGGGTCCGCGCCGCGCCTCCGCAGTGTCCAACGACTCGGCTGGCCTGTCAAGCTGGCCGGCAGTCATGGCGGCGCCGGCGCAATCGCGTCGCCTGGCCGCCGAGGACGCGCTCTCGTGACAGCCATGGCGCGGGCTGGGTTGACGGGTGGGTGTCTGGATTGATACGGTAGCCGTCCCGTGGATCTTCGGTCCAGGCTCCAGTCTTCGGCCGGGTTTGCCGTGCGGAGCCCTCGCCCCGCGTGGAGCGCGCTGTGGCTCGCGTGACGCTGATCGATCCGCGGTTTGAATTCTCCCACTTCTGGCGGCCGGGCATGCTCCGCAAGCGGGCCCTCCTGCCCTCCGCGTGCCTGCCGCTTCTGGCCGCCCTCACGCCTGCCGGGCACCACGTCACGATTGTCGATGAAAACGTCGAGACCCTCGACTTCGACCGGATAGCCCGATCCGACATCGTCGGTCTCACGGGAATCAGCTCCCAGCAGGCTCGACAACGCGAGATCGCCGCTGAGCTCAAGCGGCGTCATGTCTTCACCGTTGCGGGCGGCCCGTGGATCACTGTCAAGGAGGATGCCTTGCAGGGGCTGGCCGACGTCGTGTTCATCGGCGAGGCCGACGAGACGTGGCCGCAATTTCTGGCCGACTGGGCCGCGGGCCGCCCGCAGCCCCGCTACCAGCAAGCCACCGCGACCGACATGAGCCGTTTGCCCTGCCCGCGTCTCGATCTGCTCAAGACGCGGCACTACTTGTTCGGTGGTGGCGTGCAGTTCTCCCGCGGTTGTCCCCACCAATGCGAGTTTTGCGACGTCTCGTTGGCCTTTGGCCGCAACCCGAGGCTGAAGACTTGGCCGCAGATCGAGGCCGAGCTCGAAGGCCTCCTGGCCCAGCGAGTGGAAGCGGCCTTCATCCTCGACAGCAACGTGATCGGCAATAAGGTGCTCGTCAAGGCCCTGCTCCGAGAGTTGGTGAAATGGCAGCGTGCTCACGGATACCCCTTGGGGTTTTTCGCGAGCGCCTCGCTGGAGTTGGCCGAGGACGCCGAGCTTCTGCAGCTGATGGCGGACAGCAACGTCCAGTCCGTGTTTGTGGGCATTGAGAGCACCAACGAAGAGTCGCTCCGTGAGACGAACAAACTGCAGAATCTCAAGCCTCGGCCGATGCTTGACCGCGTGCGCACCATTCAGGCCGCAGGGCTGGACGTGATGTGCGGGATGATCGCGGGGTTCGATCACGACGACCCGTCGATCTTCGCCGCTCAGCGCCGGTTCGTGCGGGACTCGGGTGTCAGCCATGCCATGGTCAGCATGCTCACGGCACTGCCGAAGACCCGCCTGTATGCCCGGTTGCAGGCGGAGGGCCGTTTGACCGATGACGACCTGGATCTCTATGGAACGAACGTGGTCCCGCTGCACATGACGCGTGCTGAACTGCGCGACGGTTGCGTGCGGCTGATGCAGGAGATCTACGAGCCGACCGCCTTTCTCGAGCGGCTGGACCGGATGTTCTTTTCGGAGCCGTTCGCGGTCGGCGCCAGCCGGGCGGCTTGGTTGCGAGACCATCCCTGGTCCTGGCTGAAGGCTGAGTCAGTGACCCTTGCCCGACTCATTGCACTGTATTGGCTGCTGATGCATCACGTTCGTGAGCCGGACCTGCGCCGAATGTACCGGCGGCATTTCTTTGGGCTGTTGCAACGCAAGCGACCCGCCCCCTGGGTGCTGCTGATGTACCTGATCAAGTGCGTGTCGCATTGCCATTGTTATGCGCTGGCACAGCAACCGTCTGCATCCTCCCGCCATGTGTCCTACGGTTGAGCACGCTGCATGCTGTCACTTGCGGGTCGGACGGAGAGAGTGAAGAGTACGGTACTGAACAATCGTTAGCGGTCTGGTGGTTCTTCGTTCGAGGCTCCCGTCTTCGGCCGGATTTGGCGTGAGGAGCACTCGCCCCGCCTGGAGCGCGCCATGGCTCGCATTACGCTCATCAATCCACGGCTCGAGGTCATCCACTACTGGCGGCCAGGCATGCTCCACAAACGGGCCATCTTCCCCCCGGTGAGCCTGCCGCTACTGGCCGCCCTCACGCCTACCGAGCACCACGTCACGATTGTCGATGAAAACGTCGAGCCGCTCGACTTCGACCGGATAGCCCGATCCGACATCGTCGGTCTCACGGGCATGAGTTCAGAGCAGTCCCGGCAACGCGAGATCGCCGCGGAACTGAAGCAGCGTCATGTCTTCATCGTTGCGGGCGGCCCGTGGATCAGCGTCAAGGAAGATGCCTTGCAGGGGCTGGCCGACGCGGTGTTTATCGGCGAGGCCGACGAGACGTGGCCGCAGTTTCTTCGCGATTGGGCCGCGGGCCATCCGCAGCCTCGCTACGAGCAGGCCGCCGCGACCGACATGAGCCGTTTGCCCGATCCGCGCTGGGACTTGCTCAAGACGCGGCGGTACCTGTTTGGCAGTGTGGAGTTCTCCCGGGGTTGCCCGCACCAATGCGAGTTCTGCGACGTGTGGACCACCTTCGGCCGCCGCCCGCGGTTCAAGACGTGGCCGCAGATCAGGGCCGAGCTCGAGAGCCTTCTCGCCCGGCGGATAGAAATCGTCGTGGTCTACGACGCCAATTTCGCCGGCGACAAGGAGGCCGTCAAGATCCTCCTGCGAGCGCTGGTGGAGTGGCAGCGTGCTCGCGGATATCCGTTGGCCTTCATCGTGAACGCCTCGCTGGAGTTGGCCGAGGACAGCGAGCTTCTGCAGCTGATGGCGGACGCCAACATCCAAGTCGTCTACATTGGCATTGAGACCACCAACGAAGAGTCGCTCCGCGAGACGAACAAACTGCAAAACCTCAGGGCAAGGCCGATCCTCGACCGCGTGCGGACTATCCAAGCCGCAGGGCTCGACGTGATGTGCGGAATGATGGTCGGGTTCGACCACGACGACGTCTCGGCCTTTGCCGCTCAGAGCCGGTTCGTGCGGGAGTCCGGTGTGAGCCACGTCAGTGTCAGCATGCTCACGGCACTCCCCAAGACCCGCCTGCATGCCCGATTGCAGGCCGAGGGCCGCTTGGCCGAGGAAGACCGGGATCTCTATCGAACGAACGTGGTCCCGCTGCACATGACACGTGCTGAACTGCGCGATGGTTGCGTGCGGCTGATGCAGGAGATCTACGAGCCCACCGCCTTTCTCGAGCGGCTGGACCGGATGTTCCTGTCGGAGCCGTTCGCTGTCGGCGCCAGCCGCGCGGCTTGGTTGCGAGACCATCCCTGGTCCAGGCTGAAGGCTGAGTCGGTAACCATTGCCCGGTTGCTCGGGCTCTATGTGCAGCTGATGCGTCACGTTCCCGAGGCCGACCTGCGCCGAATGTACCGGCGGCATTTCTTCGGGCTGCTACGACGCAAGCGGCCCGTCCCCTGGGTGGCGCTGACGTACTTGGTCAAGTGCGTCTCGCATTACCACTGTCACGTGCTGCTGCAGCAGTGGTCCACATCTTCCCGGCACGTGTCCTACGGCTGAGCAAGCTGTGCTCGTCCGCTCGGCGGTTACCACACGCCCGGCAGGAGTCTGTATCGCACCCGCTCTGCGTATTCCCGGTATCCCGGGAGCTCTTCGCGGAGCATCCGGTCTTCCAAGGCCGTTCGCAGAACGACCAGGACCGCGACGACGGCCACAGGGATCAAGGCCCAGTGCGATCCCAGCGAAAGAGGAATCCCGGCAAAAAGCGGATAGCTCGAGGCGTACATCGGATGGCGCACGATGGCGTAGGGCCCGGTGTCGATGACCTTCTGTCCGGGCTGGATTCTCACGCTGGCTTCGGCGAACTTGTTGACGACCTGCACCCAAACCATGCCGGCCATCCCCGCAGTCAGCAGGATGTAGCCCAGGGCGATCGTCCAACGCGACGTGCCGTGATACAGGCCCGCTACGGGGAAGATCGCCATGAACGACGGGATCAGGAGGGAGATGGCCGCCCAGTCCCAGGACTTCGTCCCCGCATGGAACGTGCTTCGCGCAACGAAGATTTCCGCGTTCGTGCGCCAAAGGTAGGCAGCGGCGATTGCCAACTGAAGGGTGAAGACCGCCAGGAAGATCCAGCCCTCCGCCCAGTCGATCCCGGCCGGAACGAACAGGGCCAGAGCTACGGCGGTCAGGAATAGGGCAAGGGAGACAAGCAGCCTGCGAAGGACGCTGCCCGCTGGTTTCCCTGCGATGCACGTGTCGTTCGACATCGTCCGTCTCCGCATCGGGCTCGCCGGGGCGCCGTCAGCCGCCGCGCCGGAGACCTGCAGGCAGGCGTCCAGCAGGGCCGGATCCAGCGGCGCTGGGGGCAAGGCTCCTCACACGGCCAGTTTCCTGCGCCGCGGGGGCGGTGTCCAATAACGCTGGCGCTGGAAGGGGTAGGTGGGCAGCGCCAGCTTCCGCCCCGGCCGGTGGGCGTGCAGCGCCGCAAAGTCGACCGTCACCCCGTGCACGTACAACTGCGCCAGCGTCTCAGCCAGTTGGCGCTCCTCGTCCGTGCCGCGGCGCACGCTCGCCAGCAGGGCCGGCGGCGTCGCGCCCTGCGGCCAGGCCGCGGCACGGCCGGTCCACAGCTCGGGCGCCGCCCGGCCCGCCGCCAGCGCCGCCAGCAGCGCACAGGCCTCCTCCGCCGAGCCGGCCACCAGCGCGGCGC